>X301_European_Hare__coassemble_865_pt1 | contig 60894 bp, 56 predicted proteins | sample X301_European_Hare__metabat2_low_PE_011 | metagenome-assembled genome bin X301_European_Hare
TCTGTGACGGCCACTCGTATGAATACATATATGACGAATACGGAAACCTGAAAGAAAAGCGTTCCAGCGGGAGACGCTTGGTTTCCTATGCCTATGACAAAGCGGGGCAGATTATGGAGATTATAGACCCTGCAGGGGTATGCACCCGCTATGAGTATGACATCTTAGGGCGCAGAAGTCGTATCTATAATGATGATGGACTGGAAGTATGCTACGGATATGATGTCCTAAACCGTATCAGCCATATCCGCTATGGCAACGGCGTGGAAACGGTCTATACCTATGATGGGGACGGAAATCTCAGCAGCCTGGAGACGAAAGCAGGGGAAAACATCCTGCTCTCCTTTGCGTACCAATATGACGGCAATGGAAATCGGACGGTGAAGACAGGCATACAGGCAGGCGCGGCATTAGGTGGCATCACTTCCGAAATCACCGCAGGGAATAATGCGCTGGACATCTCCTACCGCTATGATGTCAGGGGGCAACTTCTGGAAGAGAAGCGGAATGGTGCTTCTGTTTCTTATGCCTATGACAAGGCGGGAAACCGAATCAGGAAGACAGATGCCAAGGGCGCGACCCTATATCGGTTTAATGGGAAAAACCAGCTTATCGAAACAGAAGATAGTGAGGGCAAATATCAGTTTACATATGACAGGCAGGGTGGTATAGTAGAAGAGAAGAACGCTGCGGGTATTCGGCTGTTCTCTTATAACAGCCGTCACCAGCAGACAAAGGTAGAAACTGAGAACGGCAGTGTGCAGGAGAACCGTTATGACGTGGAAAGCCTGCGGTTTGAACTGCTGGAGAACGGCAGGCGCACAGGGTTTGTATACCACAACGGCGAACTTCTGCATGAGGAAGGGAGGACTGGACAAGAATCAAACCAACAGACCAGTTACCATTTAGGTGCAGGGATTGACGCACTTCAAAGAGGGCAGGACCTGTCTTACTACCACAGGGATGAGCAGCTCAGCACCGCATTCATTACAAGCACAGAAATGGGTTTTTCTTGTTTGGGCATCATTTACAATCATGCCGTTGCTGCAAACCAGCCGATAGATAAGGGGCTGGATAGATACGGAACCTTCACCCACTTCGCTGTTACTGATTATGACTCCGGCCTGTACAATATCTCCGGGAACCACTTCAGCCTCCAGCCTTGTGTTGACGACTTTTAAGTACATTCTGCTGTCAGTAATCTGGCAGCTTTCAAACCGGGCGCCTTCCATCTGTCCGATAAGGGGAAGTACGATCTTGGCAATCTCAATGTTGTCAATACGGCGGTAGCGGTTACTCAGGAAAGCCCTGACGGTGCCGCCCATAGTCCGCAACATTCTTGTCGCCGGCTCCTTTTGGAACCAGGCATTTACATTGTCTGCAAGGAGAGCAGGATGTTCGGTGAGCATCCTGTCATAGTAGGACGCAGGAATTTTCAACCGGCTGCCAAGCTGTCTGTGGGCGACCTGATTGATTTCCATGGGTTCTACAGGTTCAATGCCCTTTTCGTCATACATATGCAGATAAACCTGAGAATTGTAGGGTTCCAGTTTCAAGTTGTCTGTGTTGACGAGATAATCTTCCTTGAGTTGATGCTGGCGTTCAATTTCCATTGCCATTTGCTGAAGGGAAAGACCTTCTTTCATTTTGGAATTCACTCCTTTCTTTGGGCAGGGCTACCAAGAGACCTGAATACCTTCTGCCGTAATTTCCGCCGCAAGACCGTTACGTTCAAAGACCTGTACCAGACGGGGCCAATAAAGTTTCTCCGGAAAGTTGGCAAGATGCTCTCTGGCAACCTCCGCATCGCTTTCTGTGGTACAAATATCACCGTTTTCGTGGAGCGTTAAGCTGCTGTGCCCTCTGGAGTTTAAGTCTGCAACCAGAGCCTCTAAAACCTTGCGCCCCTGCAGCTCATACCATATCTGCGGGTCAACGGGCTGTTTGTTGGGGGGAAGGCTTTCTGAGCCGTCCGTACCGCCAAGGGTATTTGCCAGAGGAACAATGTGAATCATGTTGCAGGTGATATTAGCCTGTTGATCTACCGTGACATCCGCATGGTCGAAATCGGCTGCACCAAATACTCTGATGCGTCCTACGCCGCCTTGGCGGATAATCCTTTCAGGATTTTTCTCACACCATTCCCATTTTACATCCGGGTAAACTGCTTTTAAGTAAGCAGATATGCGGTGATTGACATGGCGCAGCAGCAAAAGTTCCACAGGTTCTGCACCCTGATTGAAAGAGGACAGTGGATTAGCAGGAGAAATGCCCGCCGCCTGTAATGTCTTAATCTGCTGCCTGCGCTGCATATGGCGTTTTGACCGACGCATATAAGGCAGGAGGAGAAAGCCGACTGTCCAGATTCCCCAAATGCTGAAAACGCCAATCAGGAGAGCAACCTGCAAGGTGCCCCTGGTAAGCACTAATATCAGGATAACCGCGCCAATTAAAAAGCTGATACTGCCCCAAAGGGGTTTGTCATGTTTCATTTGTTTTTCCATCCTTTCTGAAATAATTGCAACAAAAAAAGAGGAACCGCAGGGAATTTCAGTGTCATTCTGAAAAACCATACGGTTCCTCTTGTAAGCCGGAATAATCTGTTTACTCCGGCAGAGTTTCCCGGTCTCCATCCAGTATCTCTGCAGAGGCAGGAATGGGTGAGGATAACTCTGTTTCATTTGAAATACTGCTTGTACTCGTCTTGCCTGTCACATAGGGAACAAAGCCCCAATTAGAAAGATATACTTTCAAAAGCTTTGTTTTTTGATTTCCCCGGTTCACAGTACTGTCAACCAGTTCCAGAGTGCCTGTCAGCCAGATTACACTGTTTTTGTGTATCTTTTGACGGATCAGGCGCTGTGCGTTTTCACTCCATGCCCAGACCTGGTAATACTGTACATGGTTTTTTCCGATCCGCTCTCTGAGAGTAAAGCAGACATAAGTGGAATCGGTTTGACTTTGTTTGGGGACAATATCCTCTGTAACATGACCGAATACATAAATTTGTGCCATAACGCTCCTTTCTGCCGCAGCATTGATATCTATATAAAAAAGTGCCAGAGAATACCACGCAAAAAAGCGGGGTAATGCCACTGACACTTGAAATACAAACTTGACAACGTGTGCAATGCGAAAACATTCGCTATAAACGCACAAAAATCAATTACAAGAAAAGTATAGCACCATATTTTGTGTATGTCAATTAAAATTAGTCAATATATAGTATCTTTTGGCGGCTTGTTGTATGCAGTTAAAATTTTCTATGGAAGATCCCTTTGGGCAGGTTCTTCAGGTAAAAAGTTGTCTGTTTCCTCGTAGCCTAAAAGGTTGTCTGTGGAAAGCAGCAGGTTCAGGGAATCCTGTTTGAAACAGGAGCCCGCCGTTTTCCGGAAATAAAAACAGTATGGAATCTGCAGATGGAGCTGTGTGTGTTTGTCCAAGAGCAGGGAGATTTCCGTTCCATCCTCCTGCAAAAGAGTAATCCGCTTATGTTTCCGAAAAGGCAATTCTGCAATATGCGTACATATGCCGATAATGGTGTCATACCTGCCGCGGGCAACGGTGTGGTAGAGCTGCCATCCCTTAAAGATGCTTGCACAAAACAGCAGGACACTCAGATAGAGCAGCACATGATCGTGGGAGAGCAGGAAAACTGCACCTGCAATTAATAAAAATGCAAATCCCAAAATAAAGGTAAACAGTATTTTCCGCCTGAAAACAGAGGGAAAAGAAAGTTGTGGGTTCATAAGTCCTATATCCTTTCAAAAATAATCTGTTGTCGCAGATAAAGATTTGCTACGGCGAGTGTAACAGGTTTACTGCTGGAACTGTTCTTTACAAGGCTGTTGATATTGTCGCTGGTAGTATAGGCATCGCTGTAGAGCTGATCCAGAATGCTTTCTTCATCAGGAAGACGGCGAATGTCCATCTCAATACACTTAATAATCTCAGAGGTAGATAAAAGCGCCTGCCTTGCAAGGTTCATTACCTGCTGTTCCTTCTCTGTGAGCCGGTCCTTTGCAAAGAGTCTTTTTGCCTTGGACACAGGAATATTTCGGAAAAAGGTGAGCTTTATAAAGGTCAGGGTTCTGAGGAAAAAACTGCCGCCGGAGGGAATGACATAAATTGGGGAAAGCAGATCATACAATGCACCATATTCTGTATCTCCGTTTCCTGAAATGACAAGCCCTCTCACTAATAAGCGCTCCAGACATTTTTCCCAGGAGCGGCTGACCGGATATGAAGTACCCGAAATAGTCCGGGAACATAAATCCGTAACATCTTCAGCCCTGACAATGCGCCAGTTTAAGCTTGTCCAAAGTACCATTTCCTGCATATCAACCATATGCTCTCTGCCTGCCAATATAATGACAGGACAAGAACGGCCACAGCCATTTGTCCTGCGTTCAAAGCGGCCTATTGCGGTATAAAGTGTTTTCATTGCCATGTTTAATACCTTCCTTTCCTTAAAGTTACAGGATACCGGATAAAAAGTTCTTATCCTTTTTCAGCTTTTGTGCAGAGCGGGAAATCCAGGCGCCTACATGAGAGGGAGGGACGTCATAGAGCTTTGCAATATCGGATATGTTGAACCCTTTGATTTGCAGTTCCAGCGCCTCAATGCCGAGTCTTGCAACACCCTGATACGCTCCTTTGCTGGTTTCCAAGAGATCCAGCGTTTCCAACAGGCTTATTTGCTTTTCAACAGTATCTGTGGCCGCTGACACAATGCCATCCGAAATATATTCCTCGTATTCACTGAGGCTTAAATGGCTGGAGTGCCCCTCTTTCGCATAGAGCTGCCGGCAATAGGAGAAAAGCCCATTGCGCACTACAGTTTTGGCATAAGTGGAAAACAAAGCGTATTTTTCCTCATATGTAACTGCCGCATGACATAGCCAGATGCAGCCTTCCTGATAGAGATCATCATATCCTAAACCATAAATACTCTCATGGATATGGATATTCTGCAAAATAACCCAATGAACAACCAAAAGATTTTTTTCAACCAATTCTTTCTGGCTGTTGGTAAGCACAAATTTTTTCTTTTTCATAGGACGCCTCCTTTCATGCCGCACTGCATTTTGCAGAGGAGAGGGACTGACGGCAGAGAGTGATTACCTGTTCACACATCTGCTCTGAGAACATTCCGATATGGGCCTGTGTTTCCGTCAGTCCCAATTTCCCTTGCAGCCAAAGGTAGACAGCCCATTTTTCCATATGTGTTTGTATACGGTATTGTTCCAGTATCCTGTGTGCAAGAATCCGCTTGCTGCGCAAGGTCTTGTCGGCAAGAGTTCCCATAGGCTGAAGGCTTTTTTGATGAGCGCTTACATAGGAGTCACATTCATACCAACGGCTGCATATGTACAAATAGCCTTTCTTTTTATTTGTTTTTGCCCCATGTACAATATGTGCAGGGCGTAAAATTGCAGGAGCATTACAGTAAGGGCAGTAAATTTTTTGTTTTTTCATCACATCACCTCCAGAGACATGCAGTTTGAAATAAGGTTACACATTCCGGAGCGGCCGTTTTCAACAGGGATGATTGCATAACCGACAAAGCTGTAGCAGCGGACACAGGGAATTGTCTTCCGTATGCCATTCCAGATAAGAGGAATAGGCGGATATAAAAGCACGTTGGTTTATGATGCCCTGACAGCCTTTCGGCTCTATTTCTTCATGTGCCAGTCTATGGACAGCTTCCGCATCCACAAGAAGAGGAGTCCCATCTGCATCTGCAGTAAACAGAAAACCTTTGCAAATAGCAGAATGCCCATGAGGACAGATGCTGTGGGTACACTTTACAAACAGAGCATTATGCCAGTTTCCACGGGTTGCTTTCAGGAATGGGTAAAGTTTACAGTTACTTTGATTCATTGTTCTCACCTCCGTTATCCTACATTTCAAAATCTAAAAATAAAAAAGGGACCAGACGCATTTTCTGCATCCGATCCCCGGTATCGCATCAGCTGAAAAGATCATTGATTGCCTGTGTGATTTTCGGAATAACCGTACCGTTGAAAATCAGAGTCAGGGCAGCCAAAAGCAGGGCACCCAGGACAACGGCAATAATGATCTTTACCGCATCTGAAATGTAGAAATCTCCGCGCTGGTTGGAGAGGGCCGTACAGGTGCGGTATACAATACGATCAGCTTTGTGGTGAATATAGTTTGCAATTTTTTTCATGGAAACCTCCTAAAATAGATTTATTTTTGTATTCAGTTTTTATTATCAGGAACAATGGGCGCCATGTATAGGGCAGTCCGGTTATAAAATCTGCATCTGCACATTGGGATGGGGCAGAACATCTCAGGACATAGGCATCACCTCCATGTGGCAAATATGGTTATCCAAAAAAGGCGCCAAGGGACCCCATAACCTCAGTACAGAGGACAACCAGATAGATTATCATAATGCAAATGAGCATCATCATAGAGTAACGCTGGATTTTCTTAGGGCGCTTTGCAGCCTCTTTCTTTAAGTTGTTCTGTTCAATCTGCCTCATGTCAAAGCAGATCATCTTGAAGTACATACGCTGGTCATCTCCGCGGAGCACTCCGACAAGTCCCCGTACTACATCAGAGAGCATGGGGCTTCCGATACGGGTCTCAAACCGGATAAGAGCGTTTTCATAGTTTCCGGTTTTCATATCTGCAATGGTCTGATCCAGTTCCGTCCCAAAATCCTTACCTGCCACACGCCTGTAGGAAGTCAGGATTTTCAGTACATCCCTGTCATTCTCCAGATTCTGCCCTACCGTCAACGCAAAACGGGGTATTTCTGTTTCAATCAGTTTGCGCCGTTTTTTCACATAGTCAAAAACAGCATAGTAGGTAGAGAACCACAAGGCTACCGCAAGCCCCAGCATGATAAACACAAAGAGGGGCATGATGAAAGTCATAGGAATGGCGCACAGACAGACTCCTCCGGCAGTTACCCATGCCCTGGCCGTGTAGGTTTCCGGAGTAAAGGTTAACCCTGCAATATTCAGCGCCGCCTGCAGCTTATTTCTTTTTAATGTATCCAGATGAAAGAAAGGCGCTATCAGAGTGGATATTTTGGTTATATAGACATCCAAAAGGCTCTCCTTCTTGGTGCCCTGCTGCTTACGGGAGAGCATCATCATTCGGGAAGTCCTGCTGGTAGGAACATCCACAAAAGCGCAGGCCAGGTTATAGACTGCAAAGCCAAAGAAAATAATGGCAATCAGGGCAAGTAAGGTCATGTGCTTTCACCTCCGTATTCAATAGGCTTGCTTAGTTTCATTATCTGTGTCAACGAGAACAGGATAATTGCGGCACAGATTGCCAGGGCAATCTTGCCTGGGGTGGTAAAGAGCAGCGTATGAAACCAATCCTTGTTAAGAAAATAAAGCAGCGGAACATTTGCAATAACAAGGAACATCATAGTAATGGCTTCCCGTCTCGGTCCCTGCATCATAGCCTCCAGCTCAGACTGTACCACACGCACATCGGAAAATTTCTGGGCAATGGTAGGCAGAGTGTTTTTCATGGAGCGGTCTGACTGGCATTGGATCAGGATATTTGCCCATTCGTGGAAGACCCTGTTGGGAATCTTCATTTTAAGCGAGTTAATGGCGCTTGTGGTATTGGCGTTAATCAGTTCGCTCTCGTAGACAAATGCCTCAAAAGTGGCTTTCACCGGCTCATTGATGTAGGGCAGATTTTCCTTTACGGCGCGCAGCAGATCCTCTGTTCTCAAATAGGAAGTTGTGATAATGGAAATGGCTGTCTCCAGTTCCTCGTTTAAGTGTTTTTTGTAGCTGGCGGCAGTGCTGCGCAGATACCAGATAGGAATGAGGGAAAACCCAATTCCCATGATAGGAACCATATAGACATTGCCTATCAGCAGAGCCAGAACCGCCCCTACCGCAAACAGGATCAGGGTGAGGCGGGTGATGGACTCATAACTGCCAGCACGCCCGGTATCCTTCAATATCCGTTTTATCTCATAGTCCTGGTTAAAAAAGCCTTTGGCAGGGGTGCCCATCAGGACATTCAACTCATCTGTCAGCGTTGCTGTTTTCTGCTGTGACTTCATAATGACATCCATGAAATCCTTGGGTTTTACCCCAAACAGGGTACACAGCCCCATGGCAATCAACAGAAAACAGATTATATATATCCAGTGCATCAGTCCACCTCCTTCGTATTCGTAAATTCTTCCAGTTCCTTGTGGGAGATGCCGTTATCCAGCAGTCTCTTTTTTAAGGTGTCGGAGATAAGTCCCATCTTGCGGTGGCGGCCCACCACACGGGTACGCCCGTCAGTTCCCGTGATGTTGTCCACTACCTCATATTTGTAAAGGGAGCGGTAAAGCAGGTGCCCGTCCTGGTAATCCTCACCCTCAATGATTTCCATGATCTTGCGGGAGCGATCCTCCAGCTGCTTTGTGAATACCACCACGGGATAAGCCTCCACCATGATCTGCATTAAAATGGAATCGTCCATGTTGTATTTCCGCTTGGAAAGGGTCATCATCCTGCGGTAAGTGCTCTCGCAGGAATTACTGTGGATGGTGGTGCAGACCGTGTGGCCTGTGCGGGAGCTTTCGGCGGCGGACAGGCTTTCAGCGGCAGAGCGCATTTCCCCGATCCCGATCACATCCGGGTGTTTGCGGAGTACCCTCTCTAAAAGGAAATCCTGATTGATGTTCATGGAGGCATTTTCGTGGGGCCTTGTAAGGAGATGGACGACAGAGTTTAAGATATTGCCGTCCGCATCCCTTTTTACCAGATCAAACTCCCGGGAACCTTCCTCAATGGTGATCAGGCGCCGGTTATTGGGAACATTTGATAAAAGCCATGCCATGACCGTGGTTTTTCCTGAGCCGGTGGAGCCTGCAATGCAGACTGACACGCCATAACGGATGCAGGCTGTCAGGAAATGGAGCATTTCTGCCGTGGCGCTTCCGGACTCCAGCAGTTTTTGCTCGGAAACGGTCTGCTGGTTGACGATTCGGATGGAGGCGTTTACACCGACCTCAGGGTCTACAATGGGTGTCTTATCCACCGAAATACGGATATTCTTATCCAAGAAGCCCAGCACAGAGGGCATGGTATCGTCAATCACCATGCCGCAGGCGTTCAGCATACGCCGAACCACATCTATTGCGTGCTGGGGCGATGAAAACTTGTCAGGGATCTTGACGCTGCGCCCGCTGCTCATAATGACCTCGATATCGTTGTAGGCGTTGATATTGACCTCCTCCACGCCGGGCCTGTAGATCCATTTCTTCAGGAAAGAGTATCCAGCCATGTCCTCATAGAGTTTGGCGCACAGTTCCTCTGCGTTCATTCCGTCTACCGTGTACTTGCGTTTTACAAGATACTGTATCATCAGTTCCTTTAACAGTGTGCTGGCACGCTCCGAATCACTTTCCCCTGCGCTCGCAATGGTAGACGCATGGTTCTCGGAAAAATACCGTTGGACATCTTCCAGAATCTGATCGTAGGTCATCCCGTCATTGGAAGCAGGCGTAAAGAAAATATCATTCAGGTTGTTCATGGGTAATTGCCTCCTCGCTGTCTTTTTCCTGTGTGGCAGGGATAAATTCCGTTGCTGCCTGTTCGGTGGTTTCCTGATCCAGCATTTCCAACACTTTATTCAATGCCATGGTGTATTTGGGGTTGCAGTAGTTAAGCGCTCGAAACATACCGCCCTCGGTTGCGCAGCGGTCAATCTCTTTGCCATAGGGCAGCAGTCCGTCAAAGCGGCCAATGATGTATCCCATTTCATCCAGAGCGTGAAAAGGACGGGCCATACCTGCAAAAGTCAGATGGTTGCTGTAATGGAAACGTGCATCTGTCAGCAAAGGCTGGTGGGCTTTCAGGTAATTTACGCCTTTCAGGTCAGGAGTCAGGATGCGGATTATAATATCCCCGGACTCGATGGCAGCAGGCGTAAATACATTTGTCATGTTGGAGCAGCAGTCCAGAATGACAAAATCAACCAGCTTTGCGGCGGATACGATCAGCTGGAGCACCATCTGATAAGAAATTTCCGGATAGCTGAGCGGATTTTCACCCCCGCAGTACCCCATAAGTCCGATAAAAGGGTAATTTTTCAAAACAGTTACATGGCTGGCGACCAGTGAGGTGTCAATCTCCACACTACTCAGAACCTGCCCCAGTGAAGCGCCTGTTTCAATGATCTGTTCAGGGAGCCATACGGGGAGCATGGGAATGCTGCTGTCACCATTGATGATAATGGCTTTTTTCTTATCTCTTGTCAGAGCCTTGGCGAGAATACAGCAGAACATGGATTTTCCGCTGCCGGGACTGCCCCACACAGTAATTATTTTTGCCATGAGTAAATCCTCCTTTCAGTTATTGGGTGGCAGTGGCAGACGTATCTGCAGATTCGGATGTGTCGGAATCCGTGCTGTCTGCGGTCTGATCTTCAGCAGGTATTGAAGCATCAGGATTGTCTGTTTCCATGCCCTCAGCCAGTGTTTCAGGATAATAGAGTTCCTGAATTGCCTTGTCCTGTTGCGCCAAAAGATCCTCTGCCAGCTTGTCATTATTGCGGGAGATCAGTGCCACATGGGCAACGCCGTCATTCTCCAGGGCAGTGATGATTTTTGCCTGTTCGGGACTTGCAAGCACTGTAATGGTGGCGGACTGCTGTTTTTCTTCGTCCTCCGCCAGTTCCCTTGTGTTATCCACGTTGACGCCCTTGGAGTCGGTTACGGAAAGCACCCGGACGAAGCGCAGTTCGGGAACCTCGCTGGCGAAATCCAGAAAATGATAAATGCGGATAATGTCACCCGTCTGCAGCTTGTCAGACAAGCCGGAGGCCAGTGTCTTTACGGTCAGGGAAATGGCAACTTTTCCGGAGGGTATCTGGTTAAGCGCCACATCCGAAGAAATGGGAACCATGCTGATCTTGGAGGTCAGGATATAGTCGCCGCTGGATAAATCGGCAGTGGCATATAGTCCGAGTACGTCATCCAGAGAGCGGGCTATATTGTCAGGCAGGTTATAGCTTCCCACCTCCACAAGCTCCGTGTTTTTAGCGGTAATCTTCTCACCCTTTAGGATGTCCTGACGGATGCGGACAATTTCTGTTTTTCCGTTGGTCTGCCGGGCAATGGTGGGCAGAGCAACAAAAGCGATAACGGCTGCCAGTATCAGGCTAAGCAGACCGAAAAGAAAGCGGTTATTCAGTTTCATATCAAAATATCTCCTTATCTAAAATAATGTGGCAGCCGTTACGGTCAGGCTGCCGACTGCCAGAAATGGAACAAATGGCAGGCACAGCGGTAAATTCTTTTTCCTGCGCTGTAGGGCAAATGCAAAGCAGCCTGCCAGAAAAGCGGCAATCAGGAGGATTGCCAGAAAACGGTATGAGCCATAGGAATAGCCCATAAGTGCCGCCAGCTTAATATCCCCGCCGCCAATCCCTGTACCGTCATGGGAAATAAGCGCCGCGGCAAGAAGCACGAAAAAACCTGATGCCATGCCTGTAATGGAGAGTCCCAGCACAGGCAGAAATGCTTGTACGGAGAAAAGGGACCCACAGCGGAATAGCGGGGCTGCCAGGAAAAGTGGGCAAAAGAAAACGAGCGCCCGGTCAGGCACCCGTTTCTTTTTCAGGTCATATGCTGCAAATCCGGCAATGCAGCATAGAGCTGTAAGCTCATATAAAAGGCATACAGGATCACTCACGGTTGGTATACCAGTCATCAAAAAGGCTGTCCTGAATGGATACATTGTCATGCAGGTTCACAGATAACATCCCATCAGGGGTCCAGGTATCCCACACCTGGGTATAGACTATATAGTCTGTATTGTCCGGGAACCACACAGGGGTAAAATGAACAGAACGCCTATAGGTGGAAAATTCATTTGCGCGGAAAGCAAACTTTGCGCTGCGTCCGCCGGAAGTGCGCTGCAGCAGTCTTAAGTAGGTCTGGTAATGGAATTCCGGGAAGACACTAAAGGCCGTCTGTGGATTAGTGTAATGCCCGGAGGGGGCACTGGTGGATAAAACGGCAGACACCTCCGTTTTTACACCGTATCCGCTTTTCATGTTTTTCCCTGATGCAGTGGGAACAATATCGTCCGGCATCAATGTCATGGAGCCGGAAAGGGATGCGGAATAACCGGTGTAGTCATATTCCCAGTCTCCTTCATCCACCCAATCCCCATGATCCTCCCAACTTCCATGTCCGCCCGGACAGTTAAGAGGGCAGCCGCTGTCGCAGTCCTCGTCCTCCCATTGCCAGTCGGCATGCCATTTCCAGTTCGCTTTCCAGTGACAGCTCCATACGCCCCAGGTTGCAGTCAGTTTTTGCGGGTTTGCAGGGAGGGCGGGGGTGCTGTAACCGGGATAGGTGTCAGTGGCAAGCGGATCAGGCGGGATTCTTTCATTCAGATCCACAATCTTAGCCACGAAGGTATCCTTGGCTGTAGAGCCGGCACTCAGCGACACGGTAATGGTGATCGTCTGGGGAGTGGACGGGGTATGCCATTTCACCCATACCAGTTGGGAGTCGTCTTCCGGAATGACAATGTTGCGCACCGTAAAATTTGTTCCGTTAATGTGGAAAGTAACGGTAGCAGGGTTATCTGGCGTCAAACGGTCATTAGTCCTTAAAAGGATGCTGGTAATGACATCCGTATCGACCCGGTATTCTACATCCGGGGCCTCAATCTCCGTACTGGGGGGAACAGGGAGATCCGTAAACCAGACAATACCCACTCCCAGGGAATTGACAATGTCCGTATTGTTCTGTTTACCCGTCCTGCTGCCTGTCCATGCAGGAATCCCCAGGTCACTGTACTCCAGAAAAATGGACAGGGGCAGGTTCTTGTGGGTCAGTGATGTCATGGTGCTGCGCAGGGCGCCGCCAGCCATCTGATCGTAGAGCCCTGCCTCCGTGGCGGTCATGCAGTAATACATACCGTTGTGGGTAAAATAGGCAATAGGCTCAATTAGAAGCTTATATTCTCCAGCAAGCATACGGTCATAGTCTACGCCGGTGGCGTTGGCAACCATTTTACAGGCATACTCGCTGCAGAAATATCGGCGGATCGCTGTAATATTGGAACTGCCGGTGCTGCTGATAATGGTAGGCAGGGGATTGGTCGGGTTTATATAGTCATAGGCGGAGCCTGAACGCAGGGAAAGACCAGTCCCTGACAGGTACTGCAGTTTATTGACCTTGCCGAAATGCAGGACGTTGCTTTGGGCGCGGTTGGTAAAGTCCACAGGGGATGAGACGGCGGCGCCGGTTTCGGCATTGACAACCGTGATCCGTACACCATCATTGCCAGGAGTCCATTTATTGGTAGAGGTTCCCTGTCCCATGCCACCGCCCCCGCTATCCATGTTCCCATTCCCGCTGGCAAAGGCTGTGGCAGGAAACAAAGCAAGCAGCAGGATAAGGCTGCATACAAAGGAAAGAATTCGTTTCAAAGTGTGGCACACTCCTTTCTTGTGATTGGGCAGTAAAAAACCGCCACTTCAAAAGCGGCGGTCTTTCTGCAAAATATTCAGTTTTTATTCCCCCATATTGCCGACCATTTTATCAATGTCTCCATCGCTGTCTCCAACAGATTGCTGTGCGTCTCCGGGAACTACCCAGCCGAAAACTGGATCGTATACAGCGCCGTTCCCATTGCTGGAACCTGCCTCGGGTGTTTGGGGCGTCTGGGGTGCAGGAGTAGACGGTGCAGGAGAGGTTTCCTCCGGTTCATAAGAGGGCGGCTCGGAGGGGTCTGTATTATCTTCCTGAGAAACGGGAGGGGTAGGCGGTTCGGGCTGCAGCTCCTCTGCCTCAGGAGTAAAATCAATCACCACATCTGTATCATCTTCCGCAGTTACCTTGGGGTAGGCTTCAGGAGTGGCGGCTGCCTCGGAGGGCTGTTCTGTATTGCCGGGAGTCACTGTGGGGGAAGGGGTATCCTGCCATTCAGTGGCTGCGTTTCCGGTGGCGGGTTCTTCCGGCTGGAAGCTGTCCGCAGGCTTGCGGCTCACAAACCAGCAGATCAGCAGGATCGCTACAATAACAACGATGAAAACAGAAATAAGGAATCCTTTGGACTTCAGTAAGTTTTTCAGCTTCATACGATCACCTCTCTTCAATTATCTTTTACTACGGTTGCGCTTCTTTTTCAACAGATGGATGCAGATTTCTGTTTTTTCCTGTGCCGCAGGATGCGGAACGGCAGGATGCAGAATGCGAATAACAGGGCAAAAATGGTACATTTGGGAAAGAAATGTTTGTTCATGGTACAGGTTTCTCCTTTCATAGCCTGACATGGTATGTCAGAATTTCGTGTTATGGTAGCCGGTCAGCTCAATATGCCTGGTAATGGTGGGATAGGAGTGACCGAACATATAAATATAGAACTCGGCATCACAGGAAAAGACGTATTCCACCCTGTCGCCGTCCACATGGAAGGCCAGGCTGATATTTCCAATCCGGTAATCCTCTGTCTGGAGGGGGACTTTATTGGAAAGCCCGTCCGTAACGGCCTCCTCCAGCATTTGTACATAGTCGGGGCTGGAGTAAAGCGTACTCAGATACTCGCTGAAATTTGTTTCTCTCTGGGAGCGGTAAGTATCCGCATAGATGCTGGCGCTCAGATTGTTCAGCTCCATCTTGGCGCCGTTCCGGATATTGATGCAGGTGATCCGGACGGAGGCGTAGAGCAGCAGGAAAGCTACCAGCATAACGACACCCACTACAAAGAAACAGGCGAAAATAGAAATATCACCGCGGTCATTCCGCAGTTTCCTGCTGACATTGCTAAAAATATGTTTCATGGATTCCTCCTTACTTCCAATAATGCTCGCTGACGCCGGCACCGCGGGACACTATGGTAATCCAGACCAGGTCGAAGTTCCAGAAACCGCCCAGTCTGCCCTCGCCCGTGACCGTGACATAGAACGGGCTGCCCAGTTGGATGGCGCCATGCATCCCCGAGGGAGTAGGGGTCTTGTAGGTTGTATCAATGGAATAGGAGATGTTCTCCGCCCCGCTGATCTGGGAACAGAGAAAACGGAAAAGTTCCTCCGTTTCCGCATTGACACCGCCGGACAGCTGGATCTGCTTTACCATCTGGTCGGCGCAGTGGTCCAAATCCTGTTTTGTGGAGATAATGGAAAACAGGTCAATGATAAAAGCCAGCAGCAGTACGGCGATAAAGATAAAAACAACGGTACTGAAATAGTTGGCGTCTCCCCTGTCATTGCCCAGGGCCTTTCGTAGTTTTCTGTGTAATATGATGCTCACCACCTTTACAATAAAAAAGCCGCCCACAGATGAGGCGACCTCTTTGCAAAATTTTGACTGTACCTATTATAGCAGATAGGGATTTACGGGAAAAGAGCAGAACTGTGCCAATATTGTGCCAATTCTGCGTTATTTATAAAAGAGCAGCTATATAAAATAAATTCTTCGGAATTATATATCCACAAAAACAAACCTATAAATATATATTTTGTTAAATGGAAACCAGTTTCGTCTGTAAAGTGGCAAAACTGTCAATAAACAATAAAGTGGCAAAACTTGAATAATGGCCTGTTTTGTGGTATTATATAAATAACAGAAATGAAAAACAAAAGGTTGGTAGTCAAATGAGTAAAAATAAAGGTGTACAGACGAACTTTGACTCCAGCGAGCGGGACTTGGAGTATATTAGAAATTTCCGTTTGATGGATGATGACTTTATGGCGAAGTTTTTTGAAGAAAATCTCGAATGTACGGAATTTGTCCTGCGCATTATAATGAATAACCCGGATCTGAAAGTGCAGAGTGTACACACCCAGCATGAGATTCGGAATCTTTTGGGGCATTCTGTAAGGCTGGATGCTTATGCAACAGATAAGAATGCAAAAAAGTACAATATCGAAATCCAGCGTTCAGATAAAGGGGCAAGTCCGAAACGGGCAAGGTATCATTCCAGCGTAATAGATGTAAATATTTTGCCAAAGGGAGAAGATTATGATTTCCTGACGGAAACATATGTGATTTTTATTACGGAGCATGATGAAATGGGGGCAGGTCTGCCGATTTATCATGTAGACAGAATGGTTAAGGAAACAGGATCTCTGTTCCGGGATGAAGCGCATATTATATACGTGAATGGGGCGTATAGGGATGATGATTCCCCCATAGGAATCCTGATGCATGACTTTGCCTGTACGAATCCTGCTGATATGCAGTATAAGGTTTTGGCAGAGCGGGCACGATATTTGAAAGAGAGTAAGGAGGGACAGCAGGTTATGTGTAGAGCAATGGAAGAAATGAGACAGAATGCGAAACAGGAAGAGAGACAGGAGGCAGCTCGTCGGATGATTAAGGCGGGAAAACTGTCCTATGAGGAGATTGCAGATTATCAGAACCTTACAGTAGAAGAAATCAAAGAACTTGCAGATGAAATATCAGAGTTAGCGACAGTCTAATAATAATCACACAACGAAAGTACGGAGCCACTGGCATTTAGCAGTGACTCCGTTTTTTGCGTAAAAAACCAGTTTTATAAATTCTGCCGGATAATCCGTGTGATGATTCCCACAGCCACGCCCCGTTCCTCGTCAATGCGGGTAACGGCAAAGCTCACATCATCCTTTTTACCGGGTGTGCGGTGGTCGTAGCAGGAGTGGGCAACGGCGTTGACTCCGTTGCTGAGACGGATATAGACCACGCCCTTATGTACGTCCGTGACCTTGCCCGCATATTTACTCTGGATGCGGCATTTTTTCAGGTTGTCATGGCTGGTGCTCTGGGAAACACTCTTGATGTCGGCTTTAATACTGATGTCTTCCGCGGTATCTCCCCTGCGGACATTCAGGACACGCACAAGAGTCTGGTCGCCCACGGAGAAACGCTCATGGGCATCCCCGATCCAGTCCCAGGCGAGATCCCTTGCCATGATGGAACATTCCACGCCAAAAACTTCCACCCGGACTACCTTTTCTGCCACGGCAATGATGCGGGCTTGCGCCACACGCCCCTCAAAGACACGGTAGGTTCCGAAGGCATCCGTATCCAGATAGAAAATCTGGCGCTTTTTCAGCATGGCTTCTTTACGGCTTGCCACAACGCTGCGTGTTTTGGAGTCAATCCCGCGTACCATGAAGTCGATTTCAGCACCGAGCATATTCCCAAGAATTTTGTTCTGCCGCAGCATCAATTCACGATATTCCTCACCGGAGGGACTGCGCCCCACGTTAATCATCATTTCTTTTAAGGGAATGACTATGCGGAATCCCTTGTAATCCACAATGGCGATTGTTTTTCCGCTGTCGGTCTGTTCAATCCCGCCTAACTGTCCGGTCAGGAGTCTGCGGGTTCTGTAGGCATTATGGATTTCGTGCCAGATGGCATCCTCACGTGCCTCATCCGTTTCAATCTCACCCCGGCTTTCCAATGTCAGTATAGGTGCCGCAATGGTCTTTGCTCTTGATGCGGGGCGGGGCGTAGATGCAGGCTGATCCTCTGTGGAAATTACAGGTTCAGGGGCAGTATCTTCTGATGATGCAGTGGAATCAATGTCAGGAGCTGCATCATTGCCTGCTTCTTCGGTCAGGGGAGCCGTTTCGGCATCTTCAGAAATAGTAGAGACAGGCTCCTCCGTTTCAGGAGGCGTTTCTGCGGTTTCAGTTTTCTTTTTCCTGCCGGAAGTCCGTTTGGGTTTCGTGGGCGGTTCCTCCTCCGCAGAGGCAGGTTCTGCCGGAGCTGTTTCTGATGTGTCAGCGGTTTCCATAGGCTGATCCATGTTGCTGAGAAGTTCATTCAGATCCATGTCATCTGCAGGCTGTGGTGTCTCAGCAGTCTCCGAAAGTGCCGGTTCCTGATCCGTGGTGGTCTCCAGAGCGGAGTCCTGTTCTAATAATTCTTCGTTCTTTGTCATGATTTTCTCCTTCTGCGCACGTCGGTTGTGTATTGGGAAAGTTTGGGCGTGCGCATACAAACTTCCCCTGTGAAAAGCTTATTTTTCCCACTTTAGTCTCACTTGTGATAAAGAGTTTATGTTTAAGACATAATGGAGTCTTTGTCTGTAAGGACAATGCCGGCAGGAGCAGCAGTGTTTTCTGGCGTTGGTGCTGTCGGCACAGACGCCGCTTTTTCTGCCGGTGTAGGACTTGTCTTTTTTGCAGCCGCAGGTTTGGGTTTCCGCCCGCCCGTTTTCTTTGCCGGGGGTTCAGCGGCTTCCGTATTCCTGTCTGGCGGATTGCTTTTTGCCTCATTTTCCGCCTTTCTCCATTCAGGGATATGTGCGGATGCCTTGCAGGAATGCAGTTTTTGGTATTCGGGATGCTTGGAATAGTCCAGCTTATCCACCTTGAGTATCTTTTTGCCGCGGATGATTACCAGCGCCTTATCAATGGGCAGACGCAGTACTTCGTCCGGGGTCAGCACAGGTCGTTTCCCCACGCCGCTGGTCTCCCTGAATTCAGGGGTGTAGTTGGAAATCCGCCATGTGCCTAACTGTTTGGATTTGCTGGATACAGCTACGCTGGCAAGCCCCGTTCTGGAACTGACAAATTCCGCGGTGAGCTGGTCGGTACAGCCTAAGAAAAGCTGGACATCACAATTTCCCAGTATTTCCTGCCAGAGATTTTGCGGGTAACGGTTCTGCAGTCCCGCCAGATTTTGGAACACGCAGGACATGGAGATATTCCGGGAGCGGATCACGCTCAGACGCCGTGACAGGTCAGGGATAGTGCCGCAGGCGGTCAGTTCCTCGCCAAGCACATGAACAGGCACAGGCAGCTTCCCGCCCTCACAGTGTTTGTCAGCATAACGTACCAGCTTGATAAACACAAAGGAAAGGAACAGGGATGCCAGGAAATCAAAGGTGCTGTCCTGGTCGCTGGTGACAAGGAAATAGGCGCAGGGGGCAGTGCCCGGCAGTTCTAGGTCAATCTCATTATGGGCGGTGATCTTTTTTATCAGTTCAGCCTGAAATACCTGCAGGCGACTGCCTAATCCGATAACCACGCCGCTCCGCACGGTATCCGAAGCCTGCTTGAAAAGACTGTAAGGCGCTTTTGCCGGATGCGTGTTGGGCAGGACTTCAAAGAGGCTGTCCAGGGCGGTTTCGGAATTTAAGGTAAGCAGGCGGTACATCTGCCCGATATTGCGGTTGGCAGGGGGATAGCTTAAATCTACATACAAAGTCAGTGCCTTCAGCAGGTTCATTTCACAGGAATCCCAGAAGTGGTCGCCCTTGCCGTTGCTGTTGGTGTTCTTGATAATGACATCAACAAAGAGCTGGGCCATCAGTTCCTGTCCGCCGATTTCCGCAAGGCAATTCCATGAATCGGAATTTTCAGGCTCCACCAGATTAAATACTTTGACACAGTAATCCTGTTCACGCAGGTATTCGCTGGTCTTCTCATAAAGCTCGGATTTGGGATCGCAGATAATCAGGGATTCCCTGCGTACAACACCCTGCAGGATACGGTTCAGGCAGAAAGAGCGTGTTTTCATGGAGCCGCTGGCACCGTAGACAGCAAGGTTGCTGTTAAGCAGGGTTTTCTCAGGAACGCAGACCGCTTTTCCGTCCAACAATCCTAAAACCGTACCATGGTGGCAGTGCAGGTCACGTATGGGGACAAGTTCCAGAACCTGCGACAGTTCCTTTTGGTCCATCCAGCCTGATGTGCCGTAGGTGCCTTTGGCAGAATAAGTAAAATTCCTGTCCTCGTCATATTCCCCGGTATCGCTGTAGCCCATCCGCATTACCATGACGAGCAGGATACCCAGCAGTCCTATGCAGATAAAAATTCCGTAAATGCCGTAAGGCGGATGGAACACCGCAGAAAGGCAGGCAAGGAAAGAGGGCGACGCCATAACCGGAGAAGTACCGTCACCGGGAAAGCCGCCGCCCTGCTGCCAGAGAGCATAATTGCCGATAAGCTGTGCCAGATACCCGCCCGCATACAGGACAGCGAGAAGGGCAGCAGGAACAGAAACCAGCGTCAGGATCAATTTTCTTTTTTTGATGGGTAAAACCTCCTTTCAAATTTTTCAAAACTTATGGTCTGGAGACGGAGCAGCCCGCCGGCATATTGTGCGTAAGCCTCGGCCTGAAAATCAAAACATATCAGGGTTCCGGTCCTTTCCCTGAGCTGCAGTGCCATAAGAAACCGGTTGACCCGCGGGATGTCAGGCAGGTATCCGAAAAGTACGGGGTTGCCCTCCCTGTCGAGGGCATCATTCTCTATGGAAAAGTCAGGAATCCCTGTTTTCAGGTCCAGTGCGAGAATACGGTCAAGCTCCGCTCTCCGTTTCGTGTCATATAGTAATTTCAGCATCACCTCCCCATGAAAATCATTTGTCAGGTAATAAAAGTGTTCATAATTCCCATCCAAAAGGAAAAAGCACCGGGTATTGCTGTCGGCGCTGGACAGGATCTGATAAAAGGGCTCCATCCCGTTGCCGAAAAGAAGCCCTGATACCTTATCAGTGACAGGCAGGCCGGTGGTCTGTCTGGTGCAGAGTGTCATCTGCAGTAATGCCTGTGCCCGCTGTTCTGCCCGGTAATCCCATTTTGCGCTCTGGGTTCCTATGTTGTAGACAAGGAAGTTGCCAGCAGGAGAAGTCATCACACCTGCCATGCGGGAACCGCGGATTTTGACGGTTTCTATGCCAAGTTCCTTGACTTCCCTGGAGTTATAAAAGGCGGGCGGATGTATGGGCAGAAGTTCAGACACTCCGGGGCTGAATAAATCGGGTTTTTCATCCCGGAATACGGTTACGCCGGCATTTATCATCATTATGTAAATCTCCGCAATCCTGTGGAGCCGCAGCCGGCGGGTAATCTCGCTTTTTAGCATATTGGTGTCGGCATTTCCTGTCAGGTAAAAGGAGAAACGCTCAGGGTTCTCACGCAGCAGGAAAGCCTTGCCTTTTGTTCCAAGCCGGTATCCCCGCAGTTTATCACGGTAGTAGGTTTTCAAGAGCCGTTCCTTTTTTAAGGACCAGATCAGGACATCTTTATAGCTGGCACTGCCGGGAATGCGGTGGAGCAGACAGGCGGGCAGTTCACCACAGATAGCGGTCAGCTCTAACAGCCGGTAGGCTTGTGTGTCCTTTTGCGGATAGAAAGAAATGTCCGCCACAGGTATCACCTCCTTACGTCGGTTTTTACCGAGGCGGCTAAAGACCTCGGTAAATCAGGCAGGTTGCCGCAAAGAAAAAATGTTGTATATATGCGCTTTTTCTGCCGTATTTTCCATATCAGGGAAAAAGGGCCTGCAAAACCCTAAAAATCTGATATGGATTTCAGCTTGTTTTTCCGTTCCGTGAGCCAGTCTGCAAAGTGGTCTTTTCCCATGATATAGATATGGGTGCAGTCCCTATCCCCAAGTTCTGTTGTATTGTAGGCATCACAGAGCAGTCCGCTGTCATCCACCATAACATGAAGAGCAATGGTGTCTAAAAGTTGTTTCTGCTGGAGGTTGTCATAATCCAAAAGGCACCAGTCAGGCATTTCGTGACTATACACATGGGAAATGCAGACCACGCATTCCCGGAAATGCGGCAGGGGCGTATGGGATGCATATTGTTCCAGGGCGGTATGGAGTGGGTCTAATAGGAACAGGCTGCTCTGTTTCGCTTTCTTTTTGGGCAGCAGACGGGGGAGCGTGATCTCCACAATGCCGTTTTCATAGAGAATGTCAATGCCGTGGACCTCCCCAGCCTGTAACAGATATTCCGTTTTTGAAATATCTGTGGTGGCATAGAGGAGATTCCTGAGCTGGCAGGCAATCTTTTCCGCCCGCAGCGCCGCCTCGGTTGACATTGTTTCATAGTTATCCGGATAGCGTTGAATATCGAGGGAATCCATGGCGCAGATATGGTTATTCAGCCGCATGAGGTTTTCCCTGACATCCGCAATCCGGTGTGATATTAGTTTTCGGTCCAATTACAACCCTCCATTCGATTTCTGATAATAATGTATCTGTCCGTCTGTCCCCACGGTGCAGTAACCGGATACGTCAGGAAAGTCCAGTTCTGCAATCTGTGCAGGTTCATCCACCACCATAATGCGGCGGCTGTCATCCGTCCGGGTATGCTGCAGGACACTGGCGACCAGAGCTTCCTGTCCTATGGGAACAGGGATGATTTCATACAGTTCGCCTGCAGCAAAGAAAAGGATGGCGGAGGGGAATTCACTGCAGGAATGATATTCCGCCCTGTCAAGGAAATCCAAAAGTACCCAGACCGCCTGCAGCAGTCCGGGATCCGGTGTCGGACTTTCGTGTCCGGCAGGGAAGTAGTTTCCCGTGTCCGTAGAAAAAATACGCCCCTGCTTTGTCAGGTGGGAGAGCAGGTTTTTAATCTTTTCAGCCTTGCCAAAGAAAAAGCGGAGGAGCTGTCCGCCTGTAATGCCCGGATACATGGATACCAGACGCAGCAGTTCCGCCGCTTCGTTTCCGTAAATGTATGCCCTTGTTTTCAATTAGGTCACCTCCTTGTGTTGATTGCGTAATCTCTACGCAATCCAAACGTATTGCATAAAAAAATACGCGTTGTATGCGTAATCTGTGCGTATATATTATCCGGTGGCTTCCTGTTCGCGCAGGCGGTTCACCAGATTTTTCAATTCACGCTGGTCTGTGGTTATCAGATCCTTTTCCAGAGGGCTTGCCTTAAATTCCACCATGATATTGTTGTTATTGGTGCTGATAAGTCCGCTGCCCCGCTCAAAGTGTGTTACTTCCATGATCTCGGCATCGGACAGGTGCAGGGTGTCCTGTACCCGCGCCGCCTCGTCATCCTCCAGGTTCAGGATGATCTTTGTCTTGGAATTGTTGATGATGCCTTTTCCGAACCGTCCCTCGTCCAGATTGAAAAAGTCGTTTAAGTCTTGGCTGGCACAGATGGCAGAGCCTCCGTAGCCCCGTATGGTCTTAAATATCTCCAGCACAAAATCCCCCGCCAGACGGGTGCCGGTAGTGCCTGCGCCGGATAAAAGCTGCCAGCATTCGTCAATGAATATGGCTTTCTCCTCGGTCCGGTCTTCCTTTGCCCGGTCCCAGACAAAATCAAGGGCAACGAACATTCCCACCGTAAGCAGGTCACCCGTAAGGGAAGAAATGTCGAGCACGGTATATTTATTCTGCAAGGATACATTCGTCTGCTGGTTAAAAGTGCTTGCGGAGCCGTTTACAAGGCGGTTCAGGATATTTGCCAGCCGTTTTGTCTGGGGGTCCTTTTTCAAAATCCCATAAAGGTCTCCAAGGACAGGCATCCTGCGGTACTGCCCCGGTGTTTCAGGGTCTTCCAGACTCTGGTTGTCGTGGGTGATCCCTTTTTCGTTGTAAGTGCGTATGAGGGCTTCATCAAGGAGCTGCCGTTCCTCATGGGTCATATCCGGGATCAGCAGGCTGAAAAAGATATGGAGCCGCTGGATTTTTGCCGCCAGCTCGGATAACTGGATGCCTGGCCCGTCTAACAGTTCATCTATGGTGTGGTCTACACGGCGGATCTCCATGACATTGATGCAGTGGGGGCTTGCAGGGGAAACCTGAATGAATTCCCCGCCCACGTTGGCACAGGCCCGGTGGAACTCATGCCCTTTTAAGGGGGCAATGATAAATATGGGAATCCCTTTCCGACGCATCCGGAGTGCCATAAGCTGCATGGTAAAAGTCTTTCCTGCGCCGCTGGTGCCTAAGATAGCCATATTTGCATTCTTGTATATGGCGGAATCAAAGATGTCCACAATGATGAGGGAACTGTTATATTTGTTCACACCAAGCAGGATTCCGTTATCATCGCACATTTCATAGCTGGTAAAGGGATAGCAGCTTGCGGCGCCGCCTGTCAGGAGATTCCGCCTGCTGCGCTTATAGAGCTTTTTCTCCATGGATACCAGCGGCAGGGAGGACAGGAAAGCTTGCTCTTCCCTGAAGTGGCAGGAGGATGCCTGCATATCCTGGGATAAAAGCAGTTTCTTCATCTCGTTCACTTTCCATTCAAGGTCTTCCACGCTTGCGGCGGTAATGGTAATCAGCAGGTTCAGGAAATAAAAGTCCTCATTGTCCGCCAGGCCCTCCTTTAAGAAATACCCGCTGCGGATAGCGCTGTCTATATCGTCAAAATCGGTGTTCGTGTCGCTGGTATCCTTGATCCTGGAGCGGTTGATGCGGAGCTGCTGTCCTACTTTCTGTATGATCCGCTCTTTCGGTTCCCGCGAGAGGAACATATCCATGTCAATGCCGTCACCGGCGTTTACCAGCAGGCTGAGCCATCCGGCGGGCACCTGCGTTTTATAGCCGTCAGAGGGTATCAGCAGGTAATCGTAATACAGCCCGTCAATGCAGAGGTAGCCGCCATGGGTAAAGTCAATGCTTGCAGGGGCGATAAATTCATTTGTGGGGATGTGGTTCGCATCGGCAGTCCTGCCGGTGGCAGCATATTTTTCCACAATTTCCCTGGCACGCATTGGCAATGGCTTTACGGAGCTTTCGTTACGGCACAGCAGGCTGTAAAGTATCCCGATGGTATGTTCATCTTCCTGATCCGGAATGACAAGTTCATTGCCGCACTGTCTGAGATAGTTTGCCGCAGTGTGGACAGCTCCCTCCAGGGCGGTAACAGCCTCGTTTTCCTCGTCTGAGCGTTTGGTGCTGCTCCAGGGTTCATACTCGAAAATCAGGAAAAAACGTCTGGTTACTGCCTCCCTGGAGCTGATCTGCTGTACGAATTGCAGGTAATCTTCCTGCATGAGTCTGCATTGTTCGTTGGTTTCCTCTGACATTTCCCGCCGCACGGTATCCAGATGGCGGTTGATGTCGGCACGCCTTGTCAATACCTTAAACTGCAGCTTTACGGGGCTTACCTTCAGGTAGGAGATAAAGGAATAGATGATGCTCCTCTGTTCATTCCCGCTGCGCAGCAGGAAGTTGATAGGTATGACTTCCACAATTTTTACAAAACGGTGGTCTTTGGTATAGATGATGCCGTTTGCAATCCTGGTGATGGGCAGGTAATCAGCCACCGGATTTAAGTATTGGAACGCCGGTTCCGGGGAATGCAGGGGCAGACGGGTCTTTTCCCTTGCGTCTTTCAGGGGAGTGCCCCGTTTGCCGGAAGGCTGCTTTTTCCTGGCAGGGTGCAGCTTCTGGCGTATCTCGTAGCCCCTTACTTCATCAAACTCTGCCGGGAAATCGCCTTTTCCACGGCGCTGCTGTTTTGTCTTCCGTGGTTTTGCCGTATGGTCTGCTGCCGGTTTTTCCACGGTCTTTTCACAGGTGGTTCCCTCTGTGCCAAGGACACGGCGGTTCTTCAGGTATTTCAAAAATATGAATAAAAAGGATGAAAGGCTTTCCCCTGAAATACCGATCAGTGCCACCAGTGCGGCAGGCAGTGCCGTAAGGCACAGGATGACAATGCGGGCAGTCAGGCCAAGGGGCAGGCATAAAAGAACCGGCAGTCCGATGGCAGACGCCAGAATGCCGGCCTCGATCACATTTCTTGCCTTGAACAACCCGCCGAAAAAGGTTCCGGTATCTATAAAATTAGGTGGGATGATATAGGTATCGCGCTCACGTTGATGGTTCATGGATAAAATAACCTCGCTTTCATTGCAATTTTATACTGCACATGCAGTATAGCTGTGGTGCGTCATCAGCCGATAATCCAGAAAGGACCTCCGGCGGCGGCACCACGGCTTGCCTCCCTTAAAATCAGGGATAAATCCCAGAGCTGTCCGCTCCTGCTATAGCTGGCGGGGTCAGCCACCAGTATCTTCCCGTTCTGGATACCCCGCAGCACGATAAAATGTCCTGACTTTGTAAAATGCCCCCTGGACATGATCGCCACGACCAGCTTGCCATCTGCCAGAGCATCCAGAATCCTTTGCGGTTCTGAAACGGAACAGCCGGACACGTTCAATCCCCAGTTCCTTGCGGCGGCAGGGATCAGCGCATGGTAAGAGCCGCTGTCCTTGCACCAGTAGCCGTTCCGATAAGACCATTCCGCCATAGCTACAGGGTCAACAGTCTGCCCTGAGAGGGAGGATACGATGATTGCCATGGACGTTGGGCCACATCCGTGGCTCCCGATATGGTCGGTGCCGTAGGGTTTGCCCGCATAACGCTCATCCAACTGGTTATAATAGACCACTTCTGTCACGCCGTCTGTAAAGCGAACATCACCCAGGGAGAGAATGGAGTTTCCATCCCATTCTGTAAGCCCCTGCATCATGCCGTCTTCCAGAAAAAGGCTCAGGTTTTGGGCGTAGGCATCCGCAAGGGCTGCCTGTTCCTCATTTAACATAAAGACCTGCTCCGAGAAATAGGTTTCCCCATTATAGACAAGGGTGTATACCCTCCATTTTTCTGTGACGGACACTTCTTTCCCGGTAGCCGGGTCGGTTTTGATCATTGTCCGTGATTCTTCCGTCTGGGTGTAGGAGTACAGGCGGCTCTGGCCGGTGCGCAGTATGCCTGCCATATCGGAAATGGAAATGCTGGCGTAATCCTCGTTTTTGTAGGCGCAGTACATGGCAATGAACTGGTTGACATTATAAAGAGGATGGTCTGCATAAGGGTTGACGACCTCCATTTCATCGGCATCTGAGGCCGCAAAGTCCGTTTCTATCTGTTTCATGGTATCCTCCAGCCCTCCAGCCATGATCTCGTCTATGATGGAGGTGATCTCTGTCACATTTTCAACAATGGCTGTGTTGTTGTTCAGAATTGGTATATCGAATGTAGCCGTGGAAGAAAAGGCATTCAGTAGTCCGCCAAAGATTACCGCCGGGAGGGATACTACGAATACAACAGGAATCAGCAGCAGGGCAATGATTGCGATTATGATTTTGCCGACCAGCCTGCGGTTTTCCCAGACGGCGCCGGCAACAGCACCATAAGGCCCCCCTGCAGCAGCGCCTTTGGCAGCTCCCGATACGGTTTTGCCTGTTTTTATGGCACCGTGTACCATGTGTGCGGCAGTCCGCCCCGTTTCAAGGGTTTCGGACAGGCCGCTTTTCTGTTCGTTTTCCATAATGATTATCCTTTCCTATACCTGCAAACTTTGGGCCGCAGGCACAAATTTGTGTGTGAAAAATTTATTTTTCACACTCGCTCCCTTCTCTTTGGCGGCTGTGGCAGTTTCTTTACAATGGACTCTTTGTAGGCGATAGAGCCGTCAGGAGCCATGTAAGGAGTCTTGTCCACGGCATCCTGTGCGTACTGCTTGTACCAGGAACTGCCGTCTGCCGCCTGTACGGTGGTATAATTGCCTTCTGGGGCGGCATACTGGGCAGCATGGTACATACCAAAGGCGATCCCCTGGGGATGCTCCTCTGAGGTTTCCGTACCGGTGATGCGCCCGCCGCCAATCTCCACATCCGAAAAGCTGGGAACCTGCAGGGCATTTTCACCCAGAGCGGCATACCCAAGGTAGGACTGGAGCGCTTGGGATGCCTCCAGCCCGCTCATAAAGCCGAGTTCCGCAAGGTTTCCCGTAGCCACGGTTCCTATGACGTTGTTGGCAAAATTACCACCTTTGCTGACAGAGGAAGCATAGATGTGGCTCCCAATCCCACCGCCGGACTTTCCGGAAGAGTGGCTGACATTGGTTTTTGACGAGGCAGTTGCCGACTTTACGGCACTGTTTGTAATGCGGCTGCCCACGATACCGGCAAGACCGCCGGACATAAATCCTTTGGAACCTGTGTTAGTATGGGAGGAAACCTTGCTGTGCCCACCGCCGAAATAATGGCTGGAGAAGTTTTTCAACCCGCCTACACCTCTGGCGGCGATCATGGCCTCCGCCAGCATGGAGCTGCCCGTATGCCCCACGTTGATACCGAGACTCGACATAAAGGAGTCTATTTTCTGGGATACCTTCAGGAATGCAATGGCACAGAGAAACCAGATCAGGACATTACCGGATGCGGTTTCCTTGCCTATGGTATTTATCTGGTTCTGTATCTCACTTTCCGTCATGGCAAAAACGGGCTGGCTGAAAGCGAAACAGAAGACCGCAGCCATGCAGACGGAAAGCATAATCTGCTTGAATCGTTTTGTTTTTTGCATAAATACTCCAATCCGTGCGCTGTGGCGCACCATCATACACCGGAACTTATTCCGTTGTCATAAATCAATCGTTGAATACACATATCTGGTGGGCAGCACCTCTTACAGGGAGAGAGGATTAGCTAAAAAGGCTCCCACCATTGACGTAAACAGCCGCAGGCACCAGGCATTCATAATCAGCAGAAAGACCTGACCGCCGAACATCCTGCACCATGATCTGAAAATATTGGAGGTGGTCTGGGAGGCGCCCATGGAAAAGGCAATCGGTGCAGTGTAAACCAGCACTCCCAGCAGTACATACCTTTCAGCAGCCTCAAAGAGCAGTTTCAGGTAGTTCCATGCCAGTATCAGCACAAGAACCAGTGCAATCAGGGCAACGGCACCATTGGCGCAGACACCTATGATCGTCAGCAGGACAGAATTGAAGCTGGCAAAGTTCAATGCCGGCAGTTCGGAGTCCATGATCCAGTGGTAGGGGGTGCCCCCAATGGCGAGCACCGTGTTGATGATGTCATTGGAAAAGTACGCAAGCAGGATGAAGAGCAGGGAGCGGATACTGAGCTTTACTGGGTCTTCCGCCTCAACACCTGCGCCTAGACCGAAGTTTTTGAACAACTGCCATATCCAGTTCAAAAGGATTAGGCCAATGGCGAGCGCAACAAAAATCTTGTACATGGTCTCTGCTGCAGGGAAATATCGCAGGAAAACAGTCATGTCACAGCCAAGAGCGCCCAAAACAGAAGTAGATACCAAATCAAGGCCATGCATTACCTGTTCTGCAATCCATTCCACAATACCGTCTAATATACCCACACAATCACTCCTTTCTCAGACTTTTTAAGGTCAGGGTGTCGGTGTCCATTTGCCGCCTGAAAAGAACGGTGTGACATAAGCCATGATGAATCCAAGTCCGTTCAGGATTGCCCAGGTGATGCAGATACGCTTCAGCCAGGCGCGGCTTTCGTCAACCGTCCTGCCGCTGCGGGAAAAATTCATCATCAAAAGGGCGACGGAGGCGGTGACAATCGCTGCCACAGTGGAAATCAGGACGATCTGGTTATATACATCCTTCATAATCTCATTGGCCTTCGTCCATACATCCGTAGCAGCATGAGCAGGCGGGCAGTACGCAAGGAGCATGATCGCGGTCAGGACTGCGCAGTAGGCAGCCTTTCCGAAAGGAAAACGGCGGCGCTTTTTCAAAGCCTTACCGCCGTCAGGGTTGTGGGAAACATTCATTTTTTTCAATTTTTTGACCTCCTGTAATTAGTTTTAAAAAAAAACCGCATCCGTGGGGACAGATGTGGCAATGTCCGGCACAGAGCCGGAGGGCATAAAAAAACACCAGCCGGAAAGGGTGGTGTAACGGCCCAAAATGGTTTTGGGTGCATTTTTGAGCATATTCAGTTTAACATACCCGTATTTGCGCGAAAAGAGCAAAACTGTGCCAATTTCGTGCGGAAGTGTGCCAATTATGTGCCAGATAGGAAAGAAATTATGGTAATGACGAAGATGAGCAAAAAACAACAGAAAATGTGGAGAAAAACATGCATTTGATTGACGGTACGGCATAAAAATAGTATGATATAAGTTAAAGAAGTATGATTATGGGAGGTGGATGGAATGGCTACTGCGGAGCAGATTAAAAGTCTGGTAAAAGCTTATGCCGACTGTAATGATGAAAAGTTTAAAACCGTTGTTTTGCAGATTGCGGCGCATGAAGCTAGACTTGGACACGATAATTTAGCGCGTGACTTGAAAAAGCAGATTGACAGGGTTGGAAACAAGAGAGCAAATATTGTACAACTTACTTCTACCAATCCCATGCTTTCATTATCAATGCCCTCTCATGATTTGTCAGAATTAATTGTTTCAGAAGATATCAGTGATAAGATTCAAAGAATTCTGAATGAATATAGGAATAGGAATAGACTTATATCTTACGGATTGACAAATAGAAGAAAGATATTGATAGAAGGAAATCCAGGAACAGGGAAAACCTTAACGGCCTCAATTATTGCATCTGAGCTATCTTTGCCTTTATATACAGTACAAATGGATAAACTTGTCACAAAGTTTATGGGAGAAACAAGCGCAAAGCTTAGGCAGGTATTTGAGAGCATAGAATCAACAATAGGTGTATATCTTTTTGATGAATTTGACGCTATAGGTGCAGACCGAAGCCTTGATAATGAAGTAGGCGAAATGCGGAGAATCCTTAATTCGTTTCTACAGTTTATAGAACAAGATAATTCCGAAAGTATTATTGTAGCAGCGACAAACAGTCAAAAACTTTTGGATCAAGCTTTGTTCAGAAGATTTGATGATGTATTGCACTATACGCTACCTACATCTGTAGAGATTAAGCGTTTATTTGAATATAAGTTAGAATCATATGATAATCACGTTTCAATTTCAAAGAATATGGTGAATGCAGCAGAGGGGCTAAGCCACGCAGAAATTGCAAGAGTCTGTGATGATGCGATAAAGAATTCCATATTAGATGATGAGCCTATTACAAGTAAAGCAGTGATTGCATTATTGAGTGAGAGGCACGACGTATATTCGTGTAAGGAGGCATAAATATAGATGGCAGTAGAAAAAAGGAACATTTTTCTGACACATACAGTTGAAACTATGCCTTATATATCAACATCAAAGCCAATAGGAACAAATTATCCGAAACGTACTGTTGCAGAACATGCGGCATTTATAGAGAAAAAATTGCAAAAATGTTATGCAGATTCATTATCACAGAAGCAGGTGGCAGCAATTCGTTACAAGGAAGGTACTTATCTTGAATTTTCAAGTGCCAAGGGACATGATTTGGCTATCAAGAGTTTAGAAAACCGCCAGACAGGTATACGGTTACTGAATGTTCATGAGGATAAGACGAATTCTGTAATTAAAGCGACAGTATATATTCCTGCTGGGAAGGAAAGCTTTTTTCTCAAGAAAGTTGAAGCATATGCCAATGGGCAAACACGAAAGGGGAATCCTAAAAACAATGATTTGGTTAGCAGTATTGATGATATTAAAGTAGCAATTTTGGATTCTTTTTGGGTAGGAAGTTATGAAAGTATACCAAAGGACGTCCCAGTATGGTGTGAAATTTGGCTCAGATATGATTTTCAGTTTAACAATTCTAAATCCTGGATAGATACAGAAGAAAGCATTACTTCAATATGTTCAGAAAATCAAATACATATTGATGCGAAACATATTATTTTTCCAGAGCGTATCGTAAAAATGGTACATGCAAATGCCGAACAGTTAAAACTTCTAATAGCTGGATGTCCATACATTACAGAAATAAGGCGTGCGCAAGAGGCAACTACTTTTTTTGAAAAACTGTCTAATAGTGAGCAGAAAGAATGGATAAATGAACTGCTTCAGCGGACTGCTTATACAAACGGTAATGTGGCAATTTGCCTGTTGGACACAGGTGTTACGGCATCCCATCCTTTGTTAGCACAAGCAATTGATTTAGATCATGTTCAAGCAGTAAAATCTACATGGGGAGTCGGAGATCACCAAGGCCATGGAACAGAAATGGCGGGCATAGCTTTATTTAAAAATCTAAAAGATGCGTTGACGGGAAAAACTAAAATAGAAGTGCCGCAAAAAATTGAATCAGTAAAAATTTTACCGCCAACAGGTGGAAACGACCCTGATTTATATGGTGCAGTTACAGAGCAAGCCGTTTCATTGGCAGAAATAGCTAATCCATTTGTACATAGGGTTATTTGTATGGCAGTAACTTCACCGGAATATAATACGTTTGACGGAAGCCCAACATCATGGTCTGCGGCATTAGACAGTATTACATCTGGAGCGGATGAAGAAAATGTAAAAAGGCTTTTTGTTGTCAGCGCAGGAAATGTATATCCGGAAGAAGTGAGGAATTCATCATTTCCAGATGCCAATACACTTCATTGTGTTGAAAGTCCCGGTCAGGCATGGAATGCCATTACTGTTGGTGCATATTCAAATGATGTAGACATAACGGATGCGGCTTTTAAGGGATACAGTGCAGTGACAGAAGCAGGAGATATGTCACCATACAATTCTACTTCCGAAACATGGAATAACAAGTGGCCGGTGAAACCAGATGTATTATTTGATGGTGGAAATATGGCCTCTAATGGTGCTGATTATTCAGAGTGTCCTGACTTATCATTGCTGACAACAAATTATAGACCATTGATTAAAAATTTTTCGTCAATATGGGGGACAAGTTCTGCTGCAGCGCAGGCAGCATGGTTTTGTTCACAGTTATTAGCCGAATATCCTGATATGTGGCCCGAAACGGTCAGAGCCTTGATGATTCATTCTGCCACCTGGACCGAACAGATGAAAAGACGGTTTTGTATTGAGGATACAAAAACAAAGGGACGTCATCGGCTTTTAAGAACTTGTGGTTATGGCATTCCTGATTTGGGAAAGGCCATTCAATGTATGAATAATAGTGTAAACATGGTAATCCAAGGGGAGTTGCAACCATATAGCAAAAACAGTATGAATGAAATGCACGTTCACACTTTACCTTGGCCTACGGAGATTTTGAAATCACTTGAGAGTGTAAGTGTTACTTTGAAGGTGACTTTGTCGTATTTTATAGAACCTGGTCCAGGAGAGGTTGGGTGGAAGGATAAGTATCGCTATCCTTCATGCGGGTTAAGATTTGATGTGATTAACTCAAATGAAGATATTGAGGATTTTAAGAAGCGCATTAATGTAAAAATGCGCGGAGACGATAAGAAAGATAAAGGCGAAGGCACCAGTGGAAGTGAGCGCTGGTATTTGGGTTCAGATAATCGCGATGTAGGATCAATACATTCTGATTATTGCGAGTTATCAGCTGCCGAATTATGCGATTGTAATCATATTGCCGTGTTTCCGGTTATTGGATGGTGGAGAGAACGAGGCTACTTGGGCAAGTATGATAGTAAAATTAGGTATTCATTGGTTGTTTCTCTATCTACTCCAAAAGTGGATGTAGATTTTTACACGCCGATTATGACTGAAATTAAAAATGTTATTGAAACAGATATTTAGACAAACAAGGATAAGAAAATAAGAGAATAACAGTGTTGAATACTCAACCGTTATAAAACAAAAATGTGATTATGCAATAAGATCCAACTAAGATCAGAAATAATGTACTTAAGTATTGTTCCTGATATTAGTAGATGTTCTGGATTTAACCATTTCTTAAATAAATATATTTGTTGAGTTTGCTCTTCCTGTCGTTCTAATTCCATTGTAAACCAAAGGCAAGAGAATTTTAAAAGTAAAGAAATCATCTGTGACTCTTTTATTTCATTCATCTTAGAAAATGGAATATGATTGTAGTATTCATATTCAGTTTTATAACAATGCACATAGCATATTTTACTGAAATTAGAATTCATAAACATATAAAAACCTACATTTGAATGATAGTACATATCAACAAATTATGCGCTTGTTAACCCAATGTAATGAAGATCAACTATATGTAATTCTTGCAACGGCAAAAGCATTGTTATCTGTGACGGAGAACTCTATTACCCAAGATAACTACTATGAATAATTTCCCTATGGTACAAAAGATATTTAAAAGGCCCATTTTAAACACTATCCTCTATGTGAAAATGAGCCTTTTAATTTGGCCCTCTATGCCTATTGTCCCCTTTTTGGAAAAAATTTGTCCAGTATATCAATGCTGTCCTTAGAGGTATAGCCCCACAAAATGGAGCTGAGGGCATCTATCGCCTCCTGCCGTTTGCGGTAATAAGTGCGGAAACTGATGTCGCGGATGTAGGGGCGGAGCTTTTCAATGATTTCCTCCACATTGCGAAGCTGCTGGGGTGACAGGAAAGTATAGAACAGCAGCCAATAGTAGGTTTCCCCGTTCTTGTGCTTTGACCGCAGCAGGTCAATGGCATTGTCTAGGAGCTTGAGCATACGGTGGCTCTGCTCAATGCACTCTGCATGGCGCTCAATCGTGCTGCCGGAGAGGTCGGCGCCCGCAAGGTAGACGGAATCCAGAAATTCTTCAATGGAGCTGCCATATTCAATCTCAAACTTATTCCTTACCTGCTGGACAGACAGCTCCAGGCTCCAGACCACATCCCTGTACTTTTTCAACAGTTTCCATGTGTCATGGTACAACGGGTTTTCAGTGTCGATCGCATTATTTTTCTTTTTCATGTAGGTTTCCTCCTGAAATGATTATTTTTTTGTGAGAGCGTAAGCTCAAAGGTGTAAACGGTTTTTCCAGTGCCGCATAGGACAGCAAGCCCCAGGCGGTGTTCCTCTCCTGACTTAGTGTATTTAAAATATCCTTCCCTGCAGACGTCCGATAAAGGATATAACTTATATATGGATTTAGGACACCCAAAACACGATAGCCCTTGTGCGACAAGGATTTCCGACAGTTTTTGGAGTATCTGTTCAATGTGCGCTTTTGAAACGCAAGACAATTCAGGTGAAACGGAGATGCTGTGTTCTGTGGCAGCAGGCGCCTCACAGGGAGCCTCCTTCGGCAGACTGATATTGATATTTAATGTCATGGCAACCTCATCCTTATCTATTAAGACATCTGATATTTGGAACATGGTGGACAGGTAGCCCTGAAGATAGACCACGCTGCCTGTCCGTCCTGGGAAGGTCATCAGGGAAAGGTACTGCAGCCGTTCCAGCTTTTTCAGTACCCTGCCTGCAGTCGCCTTTGATATGCCCCATCTTTTTCCCAGTTCAGTATAGGTTACTAAGGGAGAGCCTGTCCCATTGCGGAGATAGACCACCGGCCCAAGCTCGGAACCCTGTACCTGTTCATCGTTATAGATAGCGGAGAGCCACAGATCCAGTACAATGTCTGTTTCAGAGCAGCGCCCTGAGCTGATAAGCTCCGTTGCAGTGACAAGGGGCAGGAAGAAAAAGCCTGTGTCCTTTTGGCAGGGGCAGTTATAATCCAGAACCGTGTTGTGCTGTTTCCAGTCCCGAATCTTATATTTTATGACCTTGCCGCGGTCAAGAGTGAGATAGGAGATCAGGTGGCGTTTCTGCAAATCCTCCAGAATTTCTATCGCCTGATGCTGGAACCGTGTGCGGAACCATGAACACAGCTCTTTCGCGCTGCATATCCATTCGCCGGGGTAGACCGTGTGGCTGATCCCGTCCAGACGGCGGTAGGAAGTACGGAAATTTGCGTAACTGCAAAGGACCGTGTAATAAAAAAGACCCGAACCTCCGCCGGCGCGAAGATTCGAGTCGTTTATCAATGACTGTATGAATTGCCGGTAGATCCGGCAGCGTGGATAGTCCACGACCTGTTTGATTTGAAGTTCATATTCTGACATTCGCTTCTCCTTGATTTTTGTATTTTTTGCAATTATAATTGGAAGAGACAAGTTGAACGCAGAGCGTTCCAATTTGAGAAAATTGTAAAACTGCTAACATTTTGCTAATAGCAATATGAAATATTATGGATATTGAGAGAGAACAAGACGTGCCGTTGAGTAAAATGAAAGTTCGAAAGTGTTGAATTTACTGCGTTTGGAGAGGTCACATGGACTATGCCGTATCCCGGTGGAAATGGGGAATTTAACTCCTAAGCGATAGGTCGGACGTTCAAGTCGTCTCGGGGACGTATTATAAAAAGCATTGGAATGAAAGCTTTTGCCTTTGGATTCCAATGCTTTTTATTTTGTCTGGTATTACAAATATTGCTCCAAGTCCCTAAGCAGCTCCTCCTCAATGGATATGAGCTTTTTGCAGATATCCTTTGAGGTCTGGTTTGCCGCTTCGTATTGGTTCAGGTATTTGTTGAGCGATTTTATGCCCATGTTGCAGCCGTCTGTGAGCAGGTCGGCGACTGTCTTGTCGCTGTTGTCCATTGTCATTTTCATGTTGGTTTTCATCCACGACATGCCCTTAGCCATTAAATTTGGATCTTTTTCATCACTTCCGTATTTTACGAGCAGGGAATGGATTTCGTTGCCAAGCTCTCCGTGGTGCTTCTTGCTTTTTGCAAGCATATCCTTGAGCTCTGAGCTTTTGATTCTGTCCATAACCTCGTCAATTGAAGAAACTGCCATTTTTGTGCCTGAATCACATTCCTTTAACAGGCTTATCGTATCTTTGCTTTCCATTGCTGCGCCTCCTTTTTAGGAGTAGTATGTCCTGCATGGAAAAAATTATTCGGTCGCTTCATTTTCATCTGTTGTTTCATTTAGTTCTGGTGTTTCATCCGCTGTGTCTTCGCCCTGATATTTTTTGGCTTTTCTTTTTTTAAACTGTTTTTTGATTTTCTTGATTATCAGTATTAATATGATGATAACCAGCGCAGCCGCCACGGCGCATATAGCGATAATAAGCGTGAACGATTTAACCTCGACTACGCAGAAGGTGTCGTTTGCACCTATCATGTCTACCTGCAGATACTGTCCGCGAGCCTTGCTTTCAAGCTGTGTCCAGCTGTCGTCGCGGTATGCCCATACCTGCGCGTCTTCATAAGGATTTAAAATTCTTATGGCAAATGCCTCGTCTTCCTTTATGCCCCCGTTTTCGAGGGAAATATCGTAAATTACGTAATTTTTGTCCGCCGCTTCTGCAGGAGGCGCCATATCGCTGAGCTCTACGTTCAATACTGTGTCCGTAGTAAATACCTGTTCTACGAGCGCGTAAGGCTTTTGGTATCCGCTCTCCGTAACATTGTCAGTTTTTTCGCTGCTTTCCACGACTATTACGTTGTCCTTGTATTCGCCCTCGATGAAAAGATTGCCCGTCATAACCTTGTCGGAGTAATCCGGCCATACGCCGTAAAAGCCATCTTTTTCAGGTATGCTTGGATAATTGAGGTTGGCAAGGCTTTCGCCGAATTTCAGCTCCTGTGTGCCGAGGTATGTGTCCTCTATCCTGTATGTAACCTTTAAGTGCCAGAACTCATTCGGAAGTCCTTCTATTGCCAGTAAATCTTCATAAGATATCGGCTCGGCTACGCCTATGTAGCTTACATTGTCTATGCCGTAGAGCTCGTCGCTTACGTAGTAGTTGCCGTAAACCTTTGCCTCCTCGTCGTCATCGTTCTGCGTAATGTCATATGAAGTGATTTGTCCAGCGATAGCGCCTTTCTTGCCGACAGTTGCCTCGGCGTTTACGATTGAGCAGCAGTTTTGGAGCGTATCGGCATAGCCTGCGATGCCGCCTACATTTTTCGCGCCTGAAATGGTGCATAGCGCGTAGCATCTCTTTATAACTGTAAAGGATTCGCCTGCGATGCCGCCTACAAAGTCACCCTCCGTGCTTTCTACGCTGCCGTAGCCTTCGGAATCAACTACTATGCCGTGTTTCATATAACCCACGATGCCGCCGGCACCGTCTTTTTTGGCAGTGATGTAGCCTTCGTTTATACTATTGTTTATAATACATTTTGTAATATATCTTTGCCCCACCTTAAAGTCAACGCTGCCTGCCGCGTTGTCCTCGGGATCTTCGTCGTCAATTGACATAGAGCCCGCGATACCGCCGATATTTATGTCGCCCTTAATTATGCTGGTATTTTTGCAGCTGTCCACTCTGCCTGTAGTCGTCGCTGCGATGTCCTCGTCGGAAACCTCCTCATACAGCTCCTCCGTATCAGTCTCGCTGTAATCGGTAAGGCGGTCGGATAAAATGTCAAATACGACGTTTAGCTGGTCGTTTACTGCCTTGAGGTCATTATTTACCGCATCTGAATAGTTTGACGCGTCATCATTTAATATCTTGAGGACATCTGATATAGCCTGTAGTTGGTTATGCAGATTTTCCTTGTGGGCGTCAAACGCGTCGCCAAGGGTTGAAAACGCAAGATCTGGCTGGGCGTTTATGTAATCAACTATGCCCCTTACGCCGTCTGATGCGGATTTTAATGAATCAATCATGCTCTGGACTTCATCAGTCGCCTTGCCAAGATCGTCTTTAACGTCATCTGCCGCATCGCCTGCATATGGCAGCATTATAGCGCTGATAGTGCTTAAGCTGCTCAGCATTGTTGATGATGCGTCAACCATATTGCTAAGTGAGCTTGAAAGATCCAGCAGCGCAGTTTTAACGTTAGGATCATTAAGACCAGTACCGTTGTTTAGCAGATCGTTTAATTTGTTAATTGACTGATTTACTTGGTCTGATGCCTGCTGTAGGTTATTTGAAGCATCTTCCATATTGTCCATTGCCGCGTCTACGGCTTGACGTCTGTTTTGTTTTGCAAAGTTTATATTTGCGGTGAGCGGCTTATTTGCGGTAACGTCATTGCTTATGTTAAATTCATATGTAGATGAGCTGCCCTGCTTTTTTGATACAGACAAAGCTGCGCCTGCACTGTTGGTTACAGTCGGAGTGCCGCTTAAGGCATAGCCTGAGTCGGGAGTGACATTTAATACAATGGTATTGCCGTTTGTCGTTGCCGAGTATGAGGCGTCACCTCCGACGGTTGAATTTAATTTAAGCGGTATTACGTCAAAGCAGGCATTAATTTTAACCGATTCGTCTGGCATTGTAAATGAATATGCCTCTCCGTCACGTTTTGAATCGTCTAACATTATTGGGGTATCATCTTGCTTGGCGGCGGAAATTTTAGTTAGTCGGTATCCATCTTCCGCGAGAGGATAAATAAGAATCGTGTCGCCTTCTTCAGGTGTTTTGTTCACGCTTTTTTTATCTGACTTAATCACCATTATTGCCATAGTACCCTTATCAGTGGTTTGGGCTGTAATATTATTATAAGTAATGCTATCGACTTTATGGGTAAGGGTTTGATCAACAGAAGAAAAAAGCTTTGTACATATAAACTGCCCCATCACCTTAACATTAGCAGCCCTCATAATAAATTTGTATTTATCGATTTCACTGGCATCAGCTGCAATTTCGACATTATTCCCGTCAGCGTCTACGGCTGTCAGCCCGCCTTCCGCAAGCTCATACCCATTATCAGGAGCAACCGTAATAGTCACAATATCGCCCTCTTTTGGATCTTGCGGGTCACACGAAAGCGTACCGCCCACCGAAGTAATCAAAGCTAACCGCTTATAATCCGTTTCATCAAACGCTGAGCCGTCAATCCTGTCATAAATCTCCAAATCATCTTTAAGCTCTTTGATTTTGTCATTTATGCGTGAAAATCCGTCGCCCGCATTAGATATATTGTCCATTACATTAGGGAGCAGATCAAACACATGCTCAATGCGCCCGCTGATATTCTGCGCCTGAGTGATATTATCGTCGGCAAAATTTTTCATCTGCCCTACAAGCTCATTGCCCGAATCAAGCGCGTTATCGCCAAACACGCTCAAAGTATCAAAGTCATTGCTTATGGCATCTTTGCCCGCGCCTAAATCGTCGAGTGTCTTTTCTATGAGGTCATGGAGCTTGTCGATTGCGTTTTTGAGCGACTCCGCCTCGTTTACCTCGATATAAGGCTCCATCTGCCCGACAATGCCGCCGACGTCCTTTCTGCCGTAAATTTCGCCATAATTTGTACAAAGCGAAACCATGCCCGTCTGTCTGCCGACAATGCCGCCTATATTGTAGCCTGTGTGCTCATAGCCTACCCTGCCGTAGTTTGAGCACCTTGAAACCAGCCCGTCGGAATAGCCTGTGATGCCGCCCGTATCGACGCCGCTGTACAGCGTCAGCTCGTCGTCATCTGCGGTTAGGCTGGATATCAGCCCCGTGTCCATAGCGTCGTCTTCCACAACCCATTCGCTGTCGTCATTGATGTTTGAATAGTTTGAGCAGAAACTGATAGTGCCGTGGTTTGCGCCCGCAATGCCGCCAGTCGTGTAGTAGCCTGTGATATGCCCCTTGACGCTGCAGCCCGTGATAATGCCTGCCGCCTCGTTTATGCCGACAATGCCGCCTATGGTATCGCTGCCGTTTACCGTGCCCTCAAAGCTGCAGTTTTTAATAGTGCCGTGGTTTACGCCGCATATGCTGCCAAGACACTCCTTTTCGTCAGTGCCCGTGATGTCGCCTTTAAGGTTAAGGTTCCTGACTACGCCGCCGTCTTCAATATATCTGAAAAGCCCCGCGACATACCCGTCGCTTTCATTATTGAAGGATATGGTATGGTCTTTGCCGTCAAAAATGCCCGCGAATATCGGAACCATATTAAAGTCAGCGTTTGTAAGGTCAAGGTCGCAGTTCAGCGTGACTATTTTATCTGATGACCACGAGTTTATGGAACAGTTGTTGGCAAATGCGATAAAATCATCCGCGCTGTTTATCTGTATGTCTGTGTATAGGGTTTCGTCTGCCGCGTTTTCCTCCGCTGCCGCATTTTCTGATTTTGCCGCCGTTACTGTCGGCAGGGGAATCGAGCTGCAGACAAGCGCCGCCGCTAATCCCAAGGATAGGAATTTAAGTCTTTTCATTTCTTATCCTCCTCCTTTTCTTTCTGGAGCAGCTCCTCCAAATCCTCGCCGCCGTCTTCGCGCTGCTCGAGCTTGCCCATATTTACAAAGAGATTTGCGTCGCCGCGCACAAACCCGTGCATCTCGCCGATGACAGTACCGTTAATCTGCCCCTGGATTATGCCGTCAACGCGCATAAGCCCTGAAGTCTTTTCAGGCTTGAGCGGTATGGATACGGCAAATGAGGTCTTGTCGATAATCTTTTCACCGAGCAGCAGAATCTGCGGCAGCACAAACATTACTATTATTATGGAAAGAATAGTGCCGCGCCCGAGGCACTGTCCGATACCGCATATCGCGCCGTCGGAGGACATCTTGCCGATGAAAATGCCCGCAAGCGCAAGCATTGAGCCGGATGTCACGATAGTGGGAAACGCAAAGTTCATAGTCTCGATAATCGCGTCTTTCTTTGGCATCTGGTTTTTAAGCTCCATAAACCGCCCCGAAATAACGATAGCGTAGTCGATATTCGCGCCCATCTGGATAGAGCTTACTATCAGATAGCTCATGAAAAACAGGTTCTTCTGCTGTATCGCGGGAAATGAGAAATTAACCCAAATCGCGCCCTGAATAATCAATATCAAAAGCACAGGCATGCCAGCCGACATAAACGTAAACAGAAGCACTACCAAAACGGCAAGGATTGACACCACATTTACCACCGTATTATCCGTCTGGAAGGTCTTGTAAAGGTCGTACTGGCTCGTCGCCTCGCCTGGGATAAGAATAGTGGCATCTTCATAATACTTATTGGCAATCGTGTGCATTTCGTCAAGGAAGGCAAATGTCTCGTCGCCCTCCTCGGGGAGCGTGAGGTACACAAGCATACGGCTGTATTCCTCGCCCTGCAGCTGGTCGAGCGCAATCTGCATCTGAGAGTGCGCGTCTTCAAGCGTATCCATCAAATCGTCCTCGAGCGTGACGTAGCCCTCCTGAACCTCGTCATACAAAAACATGATTATGTCAATCAAAGGTATGCTGTATGTGGAAAGCCCGTTTACAATCTTTGCGTAATTTTCATCATTTACGGCGTATGTCATATAGAGGAGCTCCGCCACCTCGTAATCAAGCTCCAAAAGCTCCGAGAAATCCCTCGCCGTGAGCTTGTCGGTGAGCATATAGCCGTCCATAGCCTCCGTGTTTGCAAGCCCCATCGAGTAATCCACTTCTGGCCGCGCGTCAATCTCCTTTAAGAGCGCCTTTTCCTTGTCGTAGTTGCCCGCTGGGACTACAAGCGCCACCATATTTGACGTGCCAAAGCTCTCCTCTATCATCTCATCGACTATCATGGCGTCGCTTTTTACAGGCGTTTCAAGCATTGAGTAGCCGTACACGTAAGGGCATTTTGATGAAATTATGTATGCGCCCACGATAAGCACGAGAAACAGCGGGGGCATGATAAACCTTGTCGCGTAAGCGAATTTGCCGACAAACGGTATTTTGGGGATAAAGCTCTTGTGGTATGTCTTATCCATGGCGTTGCCAAACAGCATGATAAGCCCAGGCATAAGCAGGAATACCGCCAATAAGCTAAGCAGAATAGCCCTGATAAGGCAGAGCGCCATATCGCGGCCAATGCCAAACTGCATGAACATCATAGCGATAAGGCCGCCGATAGTAGTGAGCGAGCTTGATGAAATCTCAGGGATAGCCTTGCTTAATGCGACTATATCCGCCTCGCGTATCGAGAGCTTTTGATGCTCCTCCTTGTATCTGTTGCAGAAGATGACAGCATAGTCGATTGACAGCGCAAGTTGCAGCACTATCGTTACCGAGTTTGATACGAAAGAGATAGTACCCATTATAAAGTTTGTGCCTTTGGTGATGAGCGCCGCCGCTATGAAAGTGAGCAGAAGCACAGGCACTTCCGCCCATGTCTGTGATGTAAAGAGCAGCACTGTGACGACAACGATAGCCACAAGCACGCTGATGACCTGCATTTCGCTCGCTATCTGTTCCGCGGAGGCATCGCCCATGCTTGTAGATACATAGATATCGTAATCGGACAGCATCTCCTCGATATCCGCGAGCGCTTCAAGCGCACGGTCGTCTGTTTCGGGATAGCCGAAGGTCACGTCGTACAGCGCTGAAAAGTTGTTGTAATGCTCCTCAGAATTGTCAAAGGTAAGCATTATCACCGTGTCGAGGTCTTCAAGCGTATCAGCTATGTTTTCAGCCTCGTCATACGGTATGTTTGTCACCATTATTTTCGCCGTGCCGTAGGTGATAAACTGTTCTTCCATGAGGTCAAGTCCCTGACTTGTCTCCGTGGTATCAGGAAGATACGCCGACATAGAATTTTCCACGCTTACCCAGTTCATTGACACTACGGAAAAGATTATCGCAATGCCAAATAACAGGAAAAATAAGTTGCGTCGGTCAACGATAAAAGTAGCAACCTTAATCATAAAGCTGCCGTCTTCTTTGCTGACATTTGTTTGATCAGCCATATTTCCACCCCTTTTTAGAAAGTAAAGCTTGTGTAAAAAAAATGATTAAGAAAAGCTGAGAAGGACTTTTACACAAAATATTATAAATATTATAATACAATAAAATTGCCGATACAAGAGTTAAGCGGTAAAATTTATGGTATGGGCGACAGCCTTATATTAGCCTTGTATCGGCTGCGATATTATGATATTATTTTAGGGAAAAGGCGACGGCAGATTATAACATCGGTTTTTGGGTGAGCTAAGTGGATTATATAGTTTTGGATTTGGAATGGAACCAAGGGGCGGATTTAAAGGCAAGGCGTGAGAGTGAGCTCGGCTTTGAGATAATAGAGATAGGCGCTGTCAGGCTTGACTCTGATAGAAACGTGGCGGACAGCTTCCATGAGATGATAAGGCCGCAGGTGTTCCACAAAATGAATGAAGTGACAAGGGAGCTTATACATATAAATATGCGGCAGCTGAGGGGCTGCCGTGATTTTGCAAGCGTAGCGGAGAGCTTTCTGGAATGGTGCGGGAGTGATTATATCTTCTGCACATGGGGCAATACTGACCTGATTGAGCTGCAGCGCAACATGGACTATTATAATATGACACATATGTCAGAAAAGCCGATTGTCTATTACGACGTGCAGAAGCTTTTCAGCATAGCGTTTGAGGATGGGAAGTCACGGCGTTCGCTGGAGTACGCGATAGATTTCCTAAATATTGACAAAGACATAGCCTTTCATCGGGCTGACGCAGACGCGCTTTATACGGCTGAAATTTTGCGGCGAATTGAAGATGCTTCGGTATTTCACAATTATTCTTATGACACGTACCGCCTGCCCCAGAATAAAGACGACGAGATACACGCGCGTTTTGACGACTATTCAAAATATATATCGCGCGCCTTTCCCGACAAAAAAGACGCGCTAAATGACAGCAGTGTCGTTTCCACGGAATGTTTTATATGCGGCAGTCCCACGCGCAGGAAAATACCGTGGTTTACAAGCAACAGCAAGCATTATTATTCGATAGTGAAATGCCCCGCGCATGGCTTGATAAAATGCAAAATACGCATTAGGAAATCGGCGTCAGACGAGAGCCTGTACGTCGTCAAGACAATGAAGCAGGCAACTCCCGAAATGGTCGCCGACATTATGCAAAAGCGGAGAAATGCCAAAAACGCAAGGAAGGAGAGGCATTAATACCTTCTCCTTCTTCTCTGTCTTCTGCGTTTTCTTTCCTGGCGCTTTTGCCAGCGGGCAGTTTTCTTTGCCGCGCGCTTTGCTAAGCGGTTTTCCTGCTTGCGCTTGCGTATGCGCCTGTTGCTCTGCCCCCTTGGCGAAAAGCTGTAGCTGTTTATCGTGGAAATGATAAAGATGATAAGCAGGATTACGCCCGCGCCTATCAGAATGCCTGCGATTACGCGCTTTACGTTTATAAATATTACCTTCTGCCCGTCGGCATTGGGGCTTTCATTGTCGGAGGCGCTGTCGGCGGTTGACGGAACGCTCTCGGTTTCGGTCATTGTCTGGCTCTCGGTCTTGTCTTCTGGATTGCCGCCTGTCTGCGGTTCTGCGCTTTGAACTGTATCCTTATCCGCATTTTCGTCTGTATTTTCGCTTGACGGTCCGCTTTCCGCCGTGGAAAAGCTGAAGGCGTTCACGCTGTTTTTCGTGAAGACAATATTGCAGCTCCCTACGGGGATATCCGAATAGCTGTAGTTGACCGTGGCTATTACGTTTGATTCTTTATCGGCGTCTGCGCTTTGATAGGTAAGCTCTGATACTGTATCACTAAATTCCGCTGTGTTTGGAAGTATGACATATTTTCCGCTTTCCATAGAGATAAGCGGCGTGGAGTCGCCGAAAATGTCGCTGTCGGCTTCAAACAGGTCTATGCTTTCCACGTTGTATTTTGTCTCGTTGTCGTCGATTGAAACGCGGTGGAAATTTTCAAAGCCGTACTGGAACAGCGCAAGCGTGTCCTCGTACTGGTAAGGTCGTTCCTCCATAAGCACGACGCATACAAGCTTCATACCGTCTTTTTCGGCGGCGCTCACAAGCGTCTGGCGCGACTGCGACACAAAGCCTGTCTTGCTGCCAAGCAGATACTCATACTCGTAGAGCTTGCCCGATAAAAGCTCGTTTTTGGATGAAAACCAGGCATCATCTTCGTCAGACGGCTTTAATTTGAAGTGATAGCGCGGCGTTGACGACATTTTGCACAAAAGCTCGTTGCTGAAAAATTCGCAGCCAATCAGCGCTAAATCGTGGGCGGAGGTATAGTGGTTTTCGTCAAAAAGCCCGTTTGCGTTTGCAAAGTGCGAATCTGTGCAGCCAAGCTCCTTTGCTTTTTCGTTCATAATTTCCGCAAAGCCCTCAGCGGAGCTCTCCCTGCCGAGCTTTTCCGCGACATGCTCGCCGACGGCGCTTGCCACGTCGTTTGCGGACAGCACAAGCACGCTGTAGAGGGCGTTTTCAAGGCTGATCGAGTCACCCTCATTCACTCCGCCAAGGCGCGCGCCGTCGGGCGGCACGTCGTATATGGCGTCGTGCGAAAATACTACCTTTTCATCAAGGTCACAGTTCTGCATTGCGAGAAGGCTTGTAAGTATCTTGGTGACGCTGGCGGGATACATTTTTTCGTGTATGTTTTTGGCGTAAAGGATTGTATGCGTGTTCATCTCCATAAGGATGGCGGATTTTGCGCCGACAGCGGGGCCCTCGGGCCAGCCTGGTATCTCGTTTGACTCGACAGGCAGCAGCTTTCGCGCTTCCTGCTCCGCCATGTAATCAATTCCAAGGCTTACGCAAGGGAAAATGGAGGCGGCAGTGACGGCTGACGCGCATATGATGGCGGATAGGGTTTTTAGGATATGGTTGAATTTATTTAAGTTCATTGTAAAATCCTTTTATATTTCCTTTCAGGTGTAATAATCAGGCATTTGCGAAACATTTATTTGGGGTTGTCTAATGAAACGGAAAAATCCATGTTATGCGATAGGGGTCTGCAAATGCGGGATCGTGTTTGTAATTTTGAGTTATATTTATTATTATAACATTCAGGCGGGGATATTTTCAATATTTTCAACAATTTACATAATTTTACAATGTAATTAGTGCCGCAAAAGCATACTTCTACAAAACAGCCCTTAATTTTTCAGTTTCGGTTTCTATAACCCTTTTATCAATTCTTTGAAATAAAACTTCTATTTCAGGAAGTAAATAACCGGCTGAAACAGAGTGTTTTTCCCATTTGTTATTTATACCTAGCCATTTGCACACCTTCTCTGATGAAAATGGTAAAAATGGAAATTTTATCATTCCCCAGCAAAAGCGACGGCAAAATAATTGTGTGAAATGGAATATTATCTTTGCCATGCACATAGTAATGTTTCGCGTCTTTACCCCAGAGTTCTTGAAAATCAGCACCTCTTGCTTCCGCGGCTGTTTTACTTGCGGATAAATATCCCAACACATTTTCCGCCCATATATAGATTGTTTTGTTTTCGTAACCAGCTTTGGGGACTTTTATACCCCATTCTAAATCCCTTGTCAAAGCGCGGTCTCTTAAGCCGTCGTCTATATATTTATTTGTAAAGGCAATGGCATTTTTCCTCCAATTTGGGTGATTGTCAACCAGCGCCCTTAGTTCAGCCAGTAATTTTGTAATAGCTATATATAAATGCTTTGAATTTTTAAAGCTTACAGGCTTTCCGCATACTGCGCAAACCAGCTCTGCAAGCTCCTCCGGTGCGAGCACTGTGCCACAGGCATCACATTGATCCCCTCTGGTGTCTTTTCCACATTTTGGGCATTTTCCCAGCACAAAGCGGTCAGCCAAAAAGGTATCGCAGCCTTAACAATATGCCTGTGGAGCCTCTTTTTCGTAAACATAGCTGCTTTCATACAATTTTTTATGAAAATCACTTACAAATTTTTTATGCTCATCCGAAGCTGTCTTTGTATATACATCATAACTAAAACCCAGCTTATTAAAGCAGGCTGCGAATTCTTCGTGATAAAAATCGCTGATTTCCTGCGGGCTTTTCTTCTCCTGCTTTGCCCGAAGCGCTACCGGAGTTCCATGGCAGTCACTTCCTGATACGAAATATACATTATCTCCAACAGCCCTGTGATACCTGGCCAATACATCTCCGGGCAATAATCCTGCAATGTGCCCTATATGCAATGAACCATTTGCATATGGCCATGCACCGCCAATTAAAATATTTCTCATTTTACATACCTCATTTCTTAATTTATAGTGATAACTTAGTTTTTTGCGGCCTTGTAGGCCATTTCATTTTCTGCAATAAAAAAGCCCTCCTCTCTGAAAAATTTCTTTTTCAGGGACGAGAGCAAACGCTTCGTGTTACCACCCTAAATTCACCTATACCTCACGGTATAAGCATTATCAGCTGCGGATGAGAAATGATTCATCGATAGCCTGTCACTGTAACGGATGCACCCGTCGTAGCCTTGGCATAACAGCTTCGGTACGCAGCTCCGAGACCATTTTCAGCAATTCCTTTTGTGTCTGCTTTCACCTGCCCAGACTCTCTGTAACATATCTAACTGCTTACTCTTCTCTTCATAGCCTTTAGTAATATTTTTGTAAATCATACAACGGCTTATTCATTTTGTCAATGATTTTCCAGTTTAATTCGAGAACTTCCTGTTGCAGGACATTGCATTTTAAAGTATTATAAAACTAGCAAAACACAGAAAATGGAGGATAATAAGTGCAGAGCAAAATATCAAGGATAATTAACACAGCTAAGCAGGAGGCACAGTATGACGCTTGTGTAAAACGCATTCTATCTGAAAAGATAATACTTGCATGGATATTGAAGGAATGTGTCGATGAATTTAAACAATACTCAATCCCAAAGATTATGAAGGAATGTATTGAGGGCGAGCCAAAGATATCTACAGTAGCAGTGGATCAGGACGAACTGGACTACACAGAGGACGCAGACGACGCCGACACAGCAATCGAAGGACAAAACACAGAGGACAACTCAATCAGAGAAGGCAAGGTTTACTACGACATACGCTTTTCCGCTGCAGTCCCTGATACAAAAGAGCCAATCCACTTGATAATAAACATAGAAGCGCAAAAAAGCGATAAAACTACATACCCTATTATTAAACGAGCGATATATTATGTAAGCCGTATGATATCAGCCCAGAAAAATAAAGTTTTCACCAAAAGCCATTATGAAAAAATACGCAAGGTATACTCAATCTGGATATTGATGAATACAGATGAGGATAGGGCGAATACTGTTACGAAGTATAGCATTTCAGAGCAAAATGTTATTGGCACATATAAGGAAAAGGAAAGCAGCTATGACTTACTTACTATAATCATGCTGGGCTTAGGAAATGCCAACAATGCGGAGGATAAGCCGATATTAAAGCTGTTGGATATATTACTGTCGGCAGATACGAAACCAGATAAAAAGAAAGAAATACTTGAAAGGGATTTTAATATTCCAATGTCAGCATCAATAAGCGAGGAGGCGAATGTTATGTGTAATTTAGGCGAAGGGATTAGGGAGCAGGCGTATGAACAGGCAACAAAAGCAACATGGGCAGAAGCAGTGTTTAATATGATGAAATCGCTGAAATTAAGCGCTGAAGAAGCTGTGAACGCGGTCGGTATACCCGACAAGGACAGACAGTCCATATTAGATATGGTAAGCAAAAAGCTTGCAGCGAAATAGCTGATTATCAAAATGTTTCAATACAAAGGGTGCAGTTATCATAAAAAGGATGGGGGCATTTAAACCTAAAGACTTTTTAAGTCCGGAAATGGAGCATCCGAAATGTATGACCGTTGCACAGTTTTTTAAAAGTGTCGATGTTGAAGAATAATATGGCAGGCAATCCTTTGAAAGCATATGAAGACTTGAAAGCATTTAAGCTTTTTGTGACAGATGCCGGACTTCCAGTTGTATAGTCAAAGAAAATTTGGGAGGTCGAGGAGGTAATATAAGTTATGAAAATTGCTGTATTTTCCGATGTTCATGGAAACCTTAGGGCATTAAAGGCAGTACTTGAACAAATCGACAAAAAAATGTAGACTTAATAGTGTTTTTAGGAGATATTTTTCAGCGCGGGAATGAAGAAATAGAATGTCTGGAGCTATTAAAAAACAATGCAATCGTTTGTTTAAAAGGGAATTGCGAACTTTATATGGAACATGGAGTTGATATTGATCCGGATGTGGAATATTTGCGGGATTATTATGATGAAACGAGAAAAAAGCTTACAGATGAGCAAAAGCAGTTCATCAGGCAGATGCCGTTGATTTATGAAAATGACTGTCATGGACATAAAATATGCTTTTCACATTTTTTGTTTTCAGATATTAGTTCGTCATATCCGTTTTTACAGCTTTCAGACTTGAAAAATGGTGTGTTTGATATGGTATGTAAAAGTGAAGCTGTAATAAAATATGACCTTGTTGTAATAGGTCATTCTCATCAAAATTTCGTGAAAGGAAATGTAGTTTCTGTTTCAGCTCTGGGATTATGGGGAGCATCATATCTTTTGATTGAAGATAACGAAGACACCGTTTGCTTTGAGCATATTAATATTTGACCCTTTTAAAAATCCTAAGAAGCAGTTTAGGTCATTGAGTGCATTGTATTTGCGTGGTTGAAAGCAGGGAGCGAATTGAAAAACTTGTTGGTAATGTTTCTATAAGCCTTGTTGCAAGAAATGAAAATGACACTGTTGTAGGCGTACTGTTCGGATTAACGGATTTTGCTTATTGGCTTTATGGCACAGATTTGGGTGTTGATAGAGCTTACGAAAGACAAGGCATAGGAAAACAGCTTATGAAAAACGCACACAAAATAGCAGGCGGCGAAAAGGATATCATGCCATTCCTTTTTACGAAAAGCTTGGCATGAAGAAGGCAGATGATGTAATGCAATACAACCATATTGAATGGACAGAGTTTACAGTATGATAGATGTATGTAAATTCCTTTTGCTGTTGAGACAACTCCGCTTTACAAGTAAGGGGTGTGTATTTCCAGATTTTTTCTTAAAATTTTGCCCGAAATTTGGGACAAAAAATCCAAAATGTACATTTGGAACAGACGTTCGATATTTTTCCTTTCCTGTTTCGATTATATCAAAGGTGGTCCCAGAATATGGCGGCATTTTGATAACAAAGGGTACTCCAAGCTTGGAGTGTTGCATAATCCGGGCATAACTTTTTTCTTTTCGGACCGGAATGAAAGACCGTCATAGGGCTTCTGTCGCAATCGCGCTTCTGCAAGAGTATTGGAAGCTTGGTATCGGAACAAGAATGTTCAGGGAAATGCTTCAAATTGCCCAAAAGCGCGACGGCGTCCGTCAGATTGAGTTTGACTTTACCGAAGAAAATAACAGGGCAAGAAGTCTTTATGAAAAAATGGGCTTTCGCATTATCGACGCTATACGAATGAAGGATGGCACTTTTGTAAACGAATATATGATGCTAAAACGCCTGTAAGTGTCTTAAGCAGAATTTAAGATTATCTGTGACAAATCGGTTTGAATAGTGTAAAATATAGGAAAATATTATTTGCGATGGGCGTATATGTGAGTTCGGGCGGGTTTGCGGTTTTGAAGTGAATGTCGCCAAGGCACAAAGGAGTGTTGTTATGAGATTGAGAAATGTGACAGGCTCGCGTGAGGTTATTGCGGAGAGCCGCTTTGTGGTGCAGGAGCCGTCTGAATATAAGGGCAAATGGAGAGAGACTTTTGGAAATGACAGGCCTCTGCATATCGAGATAGGCATGGGCAAGGGGCGCTTTATGATGGAGCTTGCCGCGAAAAATCCTGAGATAAATTATATTGGGATAGAGAAATATTCTACTGTTCTGCTGCGCGCCGTGCAGAAGATGGAAGAAATTGAAAAGCTTGAAAATCAGGGGCTTGCAAATTTAAAGCTTATAAGAATGGATGCCGAGGATATCGTTAATACTTTTTCAACAGGCGAGGTGGACAGGATTTATCTCAACTTTTCAGACCCTTGGCCCAAGGACAGGCACGCGAAAAGGCGTCTGCCGTCGAGGCAGTTTTTGGAGAGGTATGATAAAATATTGTCAAAGAATGGCAGGATAGAATTTAAGACGGACAATGAGGGCTTGTTTGATTTTGCGCTTGGCGAGCTAGAGCCTGCGGGGTGGCGTATTGAGGTTATGACACGCGATTTGCACAATGACGCAAGGCTTTGTGAAGGAAATATTATGACGGAGTATGAGGAGAGATTTTCGTCACAGGGAAATCCTATTTTTAAGTATATTATTTATAGGTAGGGTTAGGCGGTGTTTAGCTCCTCATACTTCATATGTATTCAGTTTCAGAATTATCAAAGATGAAGACATATAAGATTATTGACTGCTTTTATGGTAAATCCTGTACAGCCGAAAGGAAGCGCCTGCCAAAAGAGGTACAAACAGAATATAGGCGATAATCCATACTCTAGGATGGAGGCGCGGCTGCGGAAAGATTTGTTTTGTAGTAAAGCAGGACCGTATGTTCCCCATGGACGGCGTCCATTCCCGACAGATTGTAGCCATGGTAGCCGCCGTTTTCATCATAATACCTTGCCCTCTCCTGACCGTTGTGAGTGAAATATTCAGCCTCGATGCACTGCCCGTTATGAATCAGGTCATATTCGCGGAACTGGTGATAAACTGTGTATATCAGTGCAAGCAGCGCAATCCCCCAAAGCGCCCACCAAATTCTGGCTTCATAGCTTCTTTCCTGCCTATCGGTTTCCACCACGCGGTATCTGCCTATGAAATTCTATCCCCTTTCCAAAGTAAAAACTTAATAGATAATCACGAGACATGTTCTAAATTCTATGTTGTCGAATAGAGTTTTGCAAATGCCAAACAAAAACTTAAAACATCATCTTTACACTTTATATGCTTTAATATACAATAGAAACATATAAAATTGCCTTTATAAAAATATGTTTTTGAGCATATATCTACATAAATCTATTATTGCGTGTTTTGGAGGTGCCGAATGCCGATACCCATGAAAAAAGGATACAACTTTTTGGTTCAACACAAAAAATACACAAGCATTACTATGCCTTCACTTGATATTTATGAGGAATACTACGGAATTGGCTTCATTGTCAGCGGCGACAGACAGATTTCAACGCCGGGGCGCACCTTTTTTATTCACAAAGGTTTTATCTCTCCAATGGACATTCATACCTATCACAGGACTACCCCGCTTTCCGACCAGTTTTATGAAAAATATCATGTCCGCTTTACGCCGCTTATGGCAAAACGTCTGATTCACGTATTCGGGGAGGCAAGATTTCATGAGATTATGTCACATTTTTCAAAATTTTATTGTGGAAAGATTAATAATTGTGGAAAGATTAATAATTGTGGAAAGATGTCAAATTATTGATGTTTTTGTTGAAAAATAAAGAAAAATATGGTAGTATCTTGTACCAAGGGACACCGTGCTACGGGGTGGGCTGACCGTTCATTCTTATATAGAGTGGAGGTGACGCCTATGAAAAATCAATTTGATTTTAAAGATATGCTGACATTTGGCATATTTCTTTTGGCATTGCTTACATTCGTTCTTACGTTTTGCAAGTAAGGCTACATAGAAAAACCACCCCTTAACTTTGACCGGTGACGGGGTAGTTTTTCTATTCATTCAATCGGTCAACCCACCTTGTGGGCGGTTGTTCCTTTTTGTATATTCAATGTACCATATGCGAGGGGAAATTTCAATAAAAATTTGAAAATATTACAAAGTATAATGCATTGCGGCAGAAAATTTAAGATTATTTGTGACAAATCACTTTTAATGGTGTAAAATATAGGAAATGTTATATGCCGCAGCGGGCATATGTGAACACGGGCGGATTTTCGGGTTTGAGGCGGTAATGTGAAGACGCAGAGAGGCAGGATATGCGATTAAAGTAAAAAAGCTGGGCTGTTACAGGCATTTAATATAAGAATACTAGTAAGGACAATGGAAAAATGAATAGTTCCAATATTATTATGTACACCACAGAAGACGGACTGACGAAAATTGAAGTCACATTTGATGAAGATACAGTCTGGCTGTCCCTCGAACAGATGGCAGAATTGTTTCAAAGAGATAAATCCACTATTTCACGGCATATAAAAAATATTTTTTCAGAGGGTGAGCTTAGGCGTGATTCAACTGTTGCAAAATATGCAACAGTTCAAATGGAAGGAAACCGCAGCGTATCCAGAGATATCGAGTATTATAATCTAGATGTAATTATTTCCGTAGGCTACCGCGTGAAGTCCCTGCGGGGAACGCAATTCCGTATTTGGGCAAGTTCCATCTTGAAGGAGTATATGCAAAAAGGATTTGCACTGGATGATGACCGCTTAAAACGGCTTGGCGGAGGAAATTACTTTGACGAACTGCTGGCGCGAATTCGGGATATTCGCGCTTCGGAAAAAGTTTTTTGGAGAAAAGTATTGGAAATTTATGCTACCAGCATTGATTACAATCCCAGTGCGGAGGCATCGGTTTTATTTTTTAGGCAGGTACAGAATAAAATGCATTGGGCGGCGCATAAACACACAGCGGCAGAAATTGTTTATCAGCGTGCAGATGCGGAAAAGGAAAATATGGGACTGACCTCATGGGAGGGAAAGCAAATCAGACGTTCCGATACTGAAATCGCCAAGAATTATCTGACGCAGACGGAGTTGGACGCGCTGGACAAAATTGTGTCGGCGTACCTTGATATTGCGGAGGTGCGGGCTTTGGCGCATGAGCCAATGTATATGAAAGACTGGTTGGAGACGATTGATGATTACCTGAAAATGACAAGACGCGACATTTTGGTGACGAAAGGACGCGTGACGCATAAACAGGCGATTGATAAAGCGCATAAAGAATATGAAAAATACCGAAAAAAACAGGACGAATTGCCCTCGCCAGTCGAACAGCATTTTATGGAAAGCATCAAGGAATTGGAGACGCTGAAATAAAAGATAGTGAGAATTTTACCTAAATTATCAGATAGAGTTTTGAAAATAAATCTGTATAAATAGGTAGGTATATATGAATAGGATTTTGACTAAAATTCTATTTTGCCAAAGCGCAGGGGGAGGGCTTAGATGTTTGTATTATTTCTGCTTTTGTGGATAGTTTTTAACGGGCGCGTGACTGTGGAGATAGCGCTGTTTGGGGTGGGTATCTCAGCGGTTATGTATTGGTTTATGTGCCGCTTTATGGATTTGAGCCCTAAGAAAGAGCTTGGATATATTAAAAAGGGATTGTATTTTTTGGAGTATTTGCTTTGTCTGATAAAGGAGATTGTCGTGGCGAATTTAGCGACGATGCGCCTTGCGCTCACGTCAAATTATGAGGTCGAGCCTGTGCTCGTGCGGTTTGACGTGCCGCTTGAAAATGACGCGTATAAGTTTCTGCTTGCAAATTCGATAACGCTTACCCCTGGCACTATCACGGTAGCGATAGACGGCAGCACCTTCACGGTGCATTGCCTTGACAAGACGCTTGCGGAAGGCATAGAAAATTCGATTTTCGTAAAGCTGCTGAAAAAGCTTGAACAAGCCTAGTATAAGCGGATATTTGCGAAAGTCTGTTTGATGAGGACAATTATAATAAGCGGGTATTTGCGAAAGTCTGTTTAATGAGGACAATTATAATAAGCGGGTATTTGCGAAAGTCTGTTTTAATGAGGACAATTATAGAAACGAGGATAAAAAATGAACATTATAACTACTCAAAGCGAAGCGTTGCGCTCTGTATGCAGCTTTACGCTTACCATAGTGCCGATTGCGCTTGCCATTATGCTGTTTTTCTGCTTGATACGCGCGATAAGAGGTCCGAGGATAGCGGACAGGATTGTTGCCATAAATATGATGGGTACTATCACGATGGTGATTATAGCCACTCTTGCGGTGCGTATGAATGAGGGGTATCTTGTGGATATCTGTTTGATTTATGCTATGATTTCTTTCTTGGCGGTGACGCTTTTGACAAAGGTTTACATGGGCGTATATGCGGAGCGTAATGTCGAGCGCAGCGCGGCAAGAGAGGCAGAGCGGCAAAATCGCCAAAATACAGCCAATCCCGATATACAACATTTAGACAAGAACTAGGGATTAGCAAACGTTAATAATGATAATGATGTATAATTCCTTATTGGCTTTAAGTGATATTAGCCGTAAATATATTGTAACAGGAGGACATGCAATGATTGCTTGGGAGTGGCTTAGGTTTCTGCTTGGCGCGGCGCTTTTGCTTGGCGGAATAGTAGTCTTTGTGATAGAAATATTCGGCGTATTCAAATTTAAGTATGTGCTGAACCGCATGCACGTAGCGGCAGCAGGCGATACGCTGGGCATAGGGCTTTCCATGCTTGGGCTGGCGTTGATGAACGGTATGAACTTCAATTCAGTGAAAATGCTTTTGGTAGTCGTCTTTTTGTGGATTGCCTCGCCCGTAGCGTCACATATGCTTGCCCGCTTTGAGGTCACAACAAATGAGCGCCTTGGAGAGCATTGCGAGCTGCCTGATGATAAAAATGGCAATACAGAAAATTGAAATTTACAGACAATAAAAATTTACAAACGATTAAAAAATCACAGGAAATCAATCTTTTTAAGCCTTGCAAACAGCCTTAATACAGCATAGCGGGAGGAAATTATGATGAAAGTATTTGAATGCATACTTTTTGCATTTTTGATTATATGTGCTATCTCCGTGAGCTTTTCAAAAAATCTGCTCAATTCGATTATCATATTTATGTCGTACAGCCTTATTATGTCGATTATATGGATTTTGCTTGAATCCCCTGATCTTGCGATTACCGAGGCGGCGGTGGGCGCGGGCATCACGAGCATTTTGTTTTTCGTGACGCTCAAAAAAATCCGCGCGATTGACAATGGCGACGAGGACAAGGATAAGGAGGGCGGGAAAAAATGAGCCGTTTGCTATCTGAGGAGGAATACAGGAAAACCAAGGCGTTTAAGGTAAAGCGCTGGTACAGCGGCGAGCGCGATATGTATTTGGGAAATATGGAGCTGAAGCCGCAGACGCCTTTCAAGGAGGACGTAGACGTACAGCGCCGCAGGCTTCACGATGAGCTTATCCTTCACAAAAATATTTACGACGCGGAGAAAAATAAAAAACTCAAATTTTTCTCAAAATTTTACAGCGTTGTTTCAGTGCTGTTTGTGTTTGTGCTGATAGCGATTTTGCTCTATGTGGTGTCGTATCTGCCCCCTGTCGGTCATAATGATAATCCCGCCAGCAATGAAGTGGCGCAAAAGTACATTGAAGACGGGCTGAAGGACACGGGCGCGGTAAATATCGTGACGGGCATGATACTTGATTACAGGGCGTTTGATACGCTTGGCGAGTCAAATGTGCTGTTTATCGCCACCTGCACTGTGCTTATTCTGCTGCGGGCGGACAGCAAATCAAAAAAGACGCAGGAGGAGGAAAACGACCGCCTTTACGAGCCGAAAAACGATATAATTTTGCAGAAAGCGGCATTTTTCCTAGTTCCGCTGATTATGATATTTGGCGTTTACGTTATATTAAACGGACATTTGTCGCCTGGGGGCGGCTTTTCGGGCGGGGCTATAATCGGCTCGGGGCTTATCCTGTATGTAAATGCCTACGGATTTAAAAAGATAGAGCGTTTTTTCACGCAGAAAACCTACAAATGGATTTGCTTTGTGGCGCTGCTGTTTTACTGTCTTGCAAAGACTTACTCATTTTACTGTGGGGCGCATCATCTTGAGACTGGCATACCGCTTGGTACTGCGGGCAATATTTTAAGCTCGGGGCTTATCCTGCCGCTTAATATTTGCGTAGGTCTGGTGGTTGCCTGCACTATGTACGCATTTTATGCCATGTTCAGAAAGGGAGGGTTTTAGAATGGGCGCTAATCTGCTTGCCAACCATGCCGAAGCCGTTGCCATGATTTTGTTCGGCATAGGCTTTTCTAATCTTCTTCTGCAGAAAAATCTGATTAAAAAGATTATCGGGCTTAATATAATGGACACCGCGACGTACCTGTTCCTTGCGGAAAAGGGATATATCGAGGGACGTGTTGCGCCTATTGTCGTGGACAATGTCACAAGCGTGGGCGCGTACATCAATCCTGTGCCGAGCGGACTGGTGCTTACGGGCATTGTGGTTTCCGTGTCTGTGTCGGCGCTTATGCTTTCGCTGACTATACGGCTTTACCGCAGATACCATACGCTTGATATAGACGAGATTTCCACCCTGTTAAAAAAGAACGAAAAGGCGTAGCGGCGGGAGGTATTTATGAGTTTTGTTCAAAATTTCCCATTTTTCAGTATTCTGCTTTCGCTGGGTTCGGGCGTGCTTACTTCCATAATGAATAAGACTGTGGCGAGGATTTGGAACACCTTTATCCTTGTTGTTATCGGCGCGATGTCGGCTGTGCTTTTTGTGTATCTGCTTGGTACGGGCGAGAGCTTTATTTTTATGATGGGACATTTTCCTGCGCCATGGGGCAATGAGATAAGGGCGGGAGTGCTTGAAGCGGGAATGGCTCTGTTTTTCTGCATAGTGATGCTTTTTTCCATAAAAGGCGGTCAGGAGCATATCGACAGTCAGATAGAGGAATCAAAGGTCAATCTTTATTATATAATGATAAATCTGCTTTTGAGTTCTTTGCTTGCGCTGATTTACACGAATGACCTTTTTACGGCGTATGTTTTTGTGGAGATAAATACGATAAGCGCCTGCGGGCTGATAATGATAAGGCAGAACGGGCATACGATAGAGGCGGCGACGCGCTATATGATTATGAGTGCGCTCGGCTCAGGGCTTTTGCTTTTGGGAATTTGTATTCTGTACGATATTACGGGACATCTGCTTATGAGCAATATAAAGGAGAGCGTGGCGGCGCTGGCGGCAAATGCACAGTACAGAGTGCCGCTTGTCGCGGCTATCGGCATGATCTGCGTGGGGCTTGCGGTAAAGAGCGCGCTTTATCCTTTCCATACTTGGCTGCCTGACGCTTACGGCTATTCTACTGTGTCGAGTGCGGCGATTTTGTCCAGCCTTGTGTCAAAGGGATATATATTTCTGCTCATCAAGATTTTTTACAGGGTTATCGGCTTTGATGTGATCGTCGGCTCAAATGTGCTCAATGTGCTGTTTGTGTTTGGGCTTATCGGTATGATAATGGGCTCTGTAAAGGCTATTCAGGAAAATGACATAAGGCGCATGATTGCGTTTTCGTCTGTGGCGCAGATAGGGTATATCTATATGGGCTTCGGGCTTGGCACGGCGGCGGGGATCGTGGCGAGCGTCTTTCACATACTGTCGCATGCGTCTACTAAATCGCTGCTGTTTATATCGGGCGTGGGGCTTACTGACGCGTCAGGCGAAAGCAAGCGCTTTGATGATTTGGCAGGCAGCGGCTTTAGAAATCCCGTGGCGGGAGCGGCGTTTGCAATTGGGGCGTGCTCTATGGTGGGCATTCCGCTGTTTTCGGGCTTTATCAGCAAGCTGCTGTTTGCGCAGGCGGCTGTGCATGATAGTCTTGCAAAGATGCTGCCGACGCTTATATGCCTTGCGGTGAGTACTGTGCTGAACGCGATTTATTTTATGAGGACGGTTATCTGTATTTATACGCCTGTGCAGAAGAAAGGGAAAGCGGAGACAGAATTTCCTGTGAAAAAGAACAGTTTTACGTATAATACTGTGCTTGTGCTTATGATTGTGCTTAATATGGTGCTTGGATGTACGTCGCAGGTGATTGTGAATTGGATAAATATGGGATTGGATATGTTTGGATGAGAATTTGAGGCTGTCTAATTCTACGTTATTGAATATTATCTGGTAAGTGTCGTTTTTTGCAAACGCTAATCGTGGATTGGTAGAAAGGGAAAATAATGAATTATTTGATTTTATCACCCGTATTTGTGCCGATTATAGCGGGGATTGCGCTGCTGCTTTTGCCTGATAAAGTATTTGGGGGCAGGAAGGGGCTGTTAATTTCCGTGGGCATGATCGCTGTGGTGAGCGCTTTGCTGGGAGTGTTTGCTGTGAGCGGAGTGGCGGGCAGCAGCGTTAAGCTGTTTGACATAGCAAGGGGACTTTCTGTCTATTTTAATATTGACAATTTCGGGCGGCTTTTTGCGGCGCTTGTGACTTTTATATTTGTGCTGATTAGCTTTTACTCGTTTGCGTATATGGCGCATGAAAAAAATGAGCGGAGATTTTACGCGTTTTATCTGATGACGTATGGCGTGCTGATGGGACTTAGTTTTTCGGGCAATATGGTCACTATGTATATGTTTTATGAGCTTATGACACTCGTGTCATTTCCGCTGGTGCTGCACAATGGGAGCCGCGAGGCTGTTATGGCGGCGCTTAAATATTTAATGTACTCTTTCGGCGGGGCGTATATGGCGCTGTTTGGGATATATTACCTGTATAAATATACTGAAACGCTTGATTTTGCGGCGGGCGGCGCGGCATGGAGCAGCGAGTTTTTGGCTTCAGGAAATATGGGGCTTATGCTTGCGGCTGTGTTTCTGATGATAGTCGGTTTTGGCGTAAAGGCGGGGCTTTTTCCGATGCACGCGTGGCTTTCGGCGGCGCACCCTGTAGCGCCTGCGCCCGCGTCGGCGTTTTTGTCGGGTATTATAGTAAAGGGCGGCATACTTGCCATAATCAGGACTGTTTACTACTGCGTCGGCGCGGATTTTCTGCGCGGGACTTGGGTGCAGACGGCGTGGCTTACGCTTTCGGTGATCACTATAATCATGGGTTCTGCGCTTGCATACAAGGAAAAGCTTTTGAAAAAGCGGTTTGCGTATTCGACGATCTCAAACCTTTCCTATATAATGCTGGGGCTTGCGCTTTTAAATCGGACTGCGTTTGTCGGAAGTATTCTTCACATAGTATTTCATGCCGTGATAAAGACCGCGCTGTTTATGTTTGCGGGGGCGGTGATATTTATCACGGGAAAGACGCGCGTAAACGACACAGCGGGGCTTGGGCGCAAAATGCCTAAGCTTTTCGGCGCATATACGGTCGCGGCTTTGGGGCTTATAGGAATACCGCCGACGAGCGGGCTTATAAGCAAGTGGTATCTCGCCATTGGAGGCTTTGAGTCGGGCGTGCCTGTATTTTCGTGGCTTGGCGCTGTCGCCCTGCTTGTGTCGGCGCTTCTGACGGCGGGTTATCTGCTGCCGATAAGCGTGCGGGGCTTTCTTGCCGACGAGAACAACAGAAGTACGTCGCTGGGCTACAAAAAGCCGCCGCTTATGATGCTTGCGCCGATATTTATACTTGTGGCGGTCACGCTGATTTTGGGAGTTTATCCGATGCCGCTCATTGAATTTGCTAAAACGCTGATATAAAGGAGGCAAGCCGAAAAATGATAGGTCTGATTTTAACCGTAATCCTACTCCCCATTGTGGGCGGCATTTTCCTGCATATTTTGAAATTTAAGACGAAAAAGGGCAAAAAGCTTTATATATTCGGTTATGTGATTGTCAATTCATTTCTGGCATATGTACTGTTTTCGCATGGCACAACGGATTATATCAGGGTAATTAATTTCGCGGGCGAAAAGCTTGACTTTTCATTTAAAATAGATGGAATGAGCATAGTCTTCGGCGGACTTGTATCCGCGCTCTGGCCGCTTGCCACGCTTTATTCGTTTGCCTATATGGAGCATGAGCAGAACGGTCGCATACACGAAAATATTTTCTATTCGTTTTACACGGCGACTTATGGCGTGACGCTGGGCATAGCCATGTCTGGCAATATGCTTACTATGTATTGTTTTTACGAGCTTTTGACGCTTGTGACAGTGCCGCTTGTGATGCACACGCTCTCGCATGCGGCGGTGGCGGCGAGCCGCAAATATTTTTATTCTTCGCTTGGCGGCGCGGCGCTTGCGTTTATCGGGCTGCTTTTCCTT
>X301_European_Hare__coassemble_872_pt1 | contig 53780 bp, 45 predicted proteins | sample X301_European_Hare__metabat2_low_PE_011 | metagenome-assembled genome bin X301_European_Hare
TTTGTGTATTATTAACAAACTTGATTTTTATTAGCATTTAGGGTTGAAATTTTCAAAACAGGACAATCATTTCACATAAATTCGGACAGCTTAAAACACGCTTTCCAATTACCTATTTCATTTAAAGTCCGTAGTTTCAATACTACGCAAAGCTCATTTGCCGTCTGCACCAGCTCTATCTAATCACTGTGGCAGTGATATCCTGTCAAGTATTCCTGTCAGATGCGCTATGGCGACGCCGTAGTTAGTCATCGGCACGCCCTGCGACTTTGCCCTGTCTATGCGCGAAAGCACATATCTCCTGTTAAACATGCACGCCCCGCACTGGATAATCAAATCATACTGTGAAAGGTCTTCCGGAAAATCCGTGCCGCTTTTTACGTCAGCCGTAAGCCCCTCGCCGAAACGCTTCCTTAACATTCTCGGCAGCTTGACGCGCCCTATGTCCTCCGCCAGCGGCGCGTGCGTGCAGCACTCCGCGATAAGCACCCTTGACTTTTCATTCAGCCTGTCGATAGCCTTTGCGCCTTCTATGTAATACGGCAAATCGCCCTTGTAAGCCGCCATAAGCACGGAAAACGACGTGAGCATACTCTCGCTCGGCTTATGCTCATACACATATCCAAAAACCTGTGAATCGGTTATGATAAGCTTTGGCGGATTTTTGAGCGCCGCAAGTCCCTCGTCAAGCTTATCTGTCGTGACGCTTATGACAAGACACTTTTTGTCAAGCAGCTCGCGTATAGTCTTCACCTGCGGAAGTATCAGCCTGCCCTTGGGCGCCTGAATGTCCTGCGGCATTACAAGCAGTACGACATCACCGCTGCCCACAAGCTGCCCCGTAATCTGTCTGGCGTCAAAATCCTCCGGCACAAGCCTTGCAAGTTCCTCCTTTACCTGCTCTACCCCTTCTCCCGTGGCTGCACTTACCGCAAAGGCAGGCAGCCCCGTTTCCCCGTGTATCTTCTCCAAAAGCTCATTTATATTTTCTCTCTTGTCAGCCTTGCTCACAAGCGGCAGCACAGGCGTCTTTTTTTTCTTGAAAAAACTAACCCATCCAAGCTCCTCGCCCATATCCCCGCTGTCAAAAATTATGACAGCAATGTCAGTTTTTTCCGCCGCAAGCCTTGTCTTTTCCACACGGCTCTGACCTAAGCTGCTGCTGTCGTCAAATCCCGCAGTATCTATAATCACGCACGCGCCAAGCGGATTTATCTCCATAGGCTTGTAGACGGGATCCGTAGTAGTCCCCGCCACATCAGCCACAATTGACACCTGCTGCCTTGTGAAAGCATTTATAAAAGAAGACTTCCCGCTGTTTGCGCGCCCGAATATCCCTATGTGCAGACGGTTCGCGCTCGGCGTTTCGTTTAATGTTGACATTGCTTTTCCCTCTCTTATAACCTTAAAACCTAAAATCCCTCTGTCCGCCTTCTATATCATGTATGCATTCATACGCCTTCTGCTTTACTTTCGGATTAGGGATATTTTCAAGCTCCCTGTCAATCAGCGCCATACCTATTCTCCTCGTCTCCTCGCCTGCGTAATCTTCCAGATACTCTTTCAGCGTCATAAGCGCGTTAGGGTGGCAGCAGTTTAAAATCTGCATATTTTTGCACAGCGTCATAAAACGGTCGCCTGTCCTGCCTTCGCGGTAGCAGGCGGTACAGAAGCTGGGGATATATCCAAGCTTCATCAGCCAGTTCACTACCTCGTCAAGCGTGCGGTTGTCGCTCACGTCAAATTGCGCGCTCGTGACCTCATCAGGCGTTTCAGGCTCGGCATAGCCGCCCACGCTTGTCCTTGACGCGCCGCTTATCTGCGACACTCCAAGCGGCAGCACACGCTCCCTTACCGCCTGACTTTCCCTCGTGGAAATAATCATGCCCGTATAAGGCACGCTGATTCGTATAAGCGCACAGATTTTCGCAAATATGTCATCACTTATGCCATTGTCAAAAGCGGCGGGATCTATGTCGTCAGCATGCTTAACCCTAGGCACGCTTATCGTGTGCGGACCCACCCCATGCACAGCCTCCAAATGCTCCGCATGCATCAAAAGCCCCGCAAACTCATAGCGGTACATTTCCAGTCCGAAAAGCACGCCAAGCCCCACGTCATCTATGCCGCCCTCCATCGCCCTGTCCATCGCCTCCGTGTGGTAGGCATAGTCATGCTTTGGTCCTGTAGGATGAAGCTTTTCATAGCTCTCCTTGTGATAAGTTTCCTGAAAAAGTATGTACGTGCCGATACCGGCATCCTTAAGCTTTCTGTAGTTTTCCACAGTAGTCGCCGCGATATTGACATTTACACGCCTGATTGCGCCGTTTTTATGCTTTATGCCGTAAATAGTCTTTATGCTATCTAAAATATATTCTATAGGATTGTTTACCGGATCCTCGCCAGCCTCAATCGCAAGGCGCTTATGCCCCATATCCTGCAGCGCCGTGACCTCACGCACAATATCCTCCTGCGTAAGTTTTTTGCGCGCAATATGCTTGTTTTTCATGTGGTACGGACAGTACACGCAGCCATTCACACAGTAATTTGACAGATAAAGCGGCGCAAAGAGCACGATCCTGTTGCCGTAGTAATCCTTTTTTATCTGCTCGGCAAGCTCATAAATCTGCTTTATTTTTTCCTCGTCCTCACAGGCAAGCAGCACCGACGCCTCCCTGTGGCTAAGCCCCTTTTTTTCCCTAGCTTTCTCAATGATGCTGTCAATCAGCTCAAAATTTTCGCGGTTTGCGTCCGCATAGGCAAGAGTTTCTTTTATCTCCTCATCAGAAATAAACTCCTCCGCCTTTAAAGATTTTGCATTGTACATTTTTATCTTCCTTTCTTTTCGGTCAGATTTTAATCTTTCCGATTAGCTTTGTTTATCTATGTAATCGCCTCTGGCGGTCACAACATTATAACCTATTCTCTCCATACGCCTCGACAGACAGCCCTTACATTCCGCCGCCTCATCGCCCGTACAGATTTTGTTGTCGTAGAGCGCGTACTTGCCACGCACATTCACAGGTGAAAGATTAGGCATCACCACGTTCGCGCCGCTCAGTATGCCAAGCTCGCGCCCGTCGGGTGCTATCGTGCCAAGCGCGGTTGTCGCAGGCAGAAGCGCTTTCGGGTTCATCAGCCGTATAATGCTAAGCAGCCTAAGCGTCATATCAAGCGTCCCCGCCGCCATATTTCCAAACGGCGTATCCTTCTGCGGTATAAACGGTCCAATCCCCACCATATGCGGCTCCAGCTCCTTTATGAAAAGCAAATCCTCATAAAGATTTTCAAGCGTCTGAAACGGCGAACCGACCATAAAGCCGCACCCGACCTGATACCCGATCTCCTTCAAATCCCAAAGACACCTTTTCCTGTCCGCGCAGCTAAGCTCAGGCGGGTGAAGCCTCCCATAATGCTCCTCATTCGCCGTTTCATGGCGCAGAAGATACCTGTCCGCTCCCGCGTCAAAAAACGCCTGATAACTCTCACGGCTTTTCTCCCCAATGGAAAGCGTCACAGCACAGTCAGGATAAGCCTCCTTTATCTTTGAAACAATATCACACACGCGCTCATCAGTAAAATAAGCGTCCTCTCCGCCCTGCAGCACAAAAGTCCTAAACCCAAGCCCATACCCCTGCTCGCAGCAGCTCATTATCTGCTCCTGCGTAAGCCTGTACCTGTCAGCATTTTGGTTGCTCCTGCGTATGCCGCAGTACAGACAGTCATTCCTGCAGTAATTAGTAAACTCAATAAGCCCGCGTATATAAACCGCCCTGCCATAAATCCCGTCAGCACACGCCCTCGCCGCCGCGCGCAGCCGCTCCCTGCCGCTTTCGTCAGCCTCCATAAGCATCTTAAAACCGTCAAAATCAAGCTTCCCGCTCCGCTCAAGCCTTTCTATTATTTCCTCTATGCCCCGCACACTCACCAAAAAACGCCCCGTTTCCAATATATCCGCCTATTTCACACAACAGCCGCGACTACTTTAATGCCTAAACATAACCCGACAACTATTTTTTCACGCCCGCATAAATAGTCTTCGCCGTTATCCCCTCAAGCCGCCCGATTTTTCCCGAAAGCGCATTTATCGTGTCAAGCGGCGCATCAATCGCCACGCTTATTATATTAAGCCCCTTATCCCTATACGGAATACCCATCCTGCCTATTATAAAATCTCCATACTCATGCAAATAATTGTTAAGCTCCATCACCGCACCCTTATCCTCAACAATTATCCCAATCAAAGCAATCCGTGTCTCCATCTCCCCTCTCCCCTTCCTCAACCTATTTTACCACCATTTCCCCACAATGACTACACCTTTTTGTGAGCCTCTCCCATTTTTGAAAGCTTTTGAAAGCTTCATGAAAGCTTCACAAAAAATAGTTTTCAAAAGAAAGCATTTGATATATAATAAAAAAGAAATTACCAAGATAGTTGGAAGGCAAACAAATAAATTGCGGATTGAGTACAGCAGAAAAGCGGTAAAATACATAAACGCTTTGGACTGACCGACAAAACAGAGGATAAGAGAAGCTATAGAGGGACTGACCGAAACGCCGCCAAAGGGCGATATAAAGATGCTCCAGGGCTTTTCAGACGGTCGAAAACGTTTAAGAGTGGGTAAATATAGAATTATATATAATTATCTGCCTGATGGAAAAATAGAGATATTATATATATTAAATGTGGATTCCCGAGGGGATATATATAAATAATAATGCCAACGGGAAGAAAGAGGATATATAGATAATAATGTCAACAGGAAGAAAGAGGATATATAAATAATAATGCCAACGGAAAGAAAGGAGCATGAAAATGAGTGCAGCAGTTAAAAAAGCGACTGAGTTGCTTGAAATCCTTCCAGAAAATGAACAGAATTTTGCACTTGAAATTATAAAAAAATTAGTTATAGCATGGGATCCAGATTTTACACGGCTTACACCAGCAGAACGCGTAGAGCTGGAAGAAGCTGAAAAAGATATTGTCGAAAATGGAACTATACCGCACGAAGCCATTAATTGGGATTGAAGAATAAAAATAATCCAAATTATGCAGCAGGCATAATCAATATTTAACATTGAATTTCAGCACAGCACAAAGGCGCATGGAACAGCAAACTGTAAGCCATACGTCTTTTTTATATCTAATGGATAACTATGAACGAAAATAATGGGATATGAGATAACAGCTGGCTTTTCCCCCCAAAAAAAATCGGAAATCAAACATGAAATATCAAACACAAATATATTCCACCAATAACCTAAGCCCGAGCGGTGGCATATACCCCCTAAGGACCTTGGGAAACGTCGGAACTTAGCGAGGCAAGCTGTGAAAGCGAAGCTCCTTTCACAGCGCCGCCGAGCTTAGTGTCCGCTACGTTTCCCACTGAGCGCAAGCGATGTCCGCAGGGGGTATATGCCACTGCTCGGGCGCTTATTGCCAATCACCCCAAAATATACCCCTATTGCCAAATCCCTTCAAAAATAACTATTTATTCCCCCAAAAAAGTATGCTATAATATTCCCATATTCACATAATTCAAACTATTCTGTTTAAAAAGGAGTATCTTTTATGAAATACAAACTTCTACTCACAGGAAACAACAAAGAATTAATATCATCCTTCTTTTCCCAAATGAGCGACACCTTTGAATGTCTCTGCTCATCATCAAACTACGAAGACCTGACAGGACACCTAAACTATTTCCAAGCCACAGCCGTAGTATATTGTCCCAAAGACGAGGCGCGCACGGAAGTCACGTCAGTTTCAAACTTCCGCGACGACCTGACCAAAAAAGAAATACCATACATCATAGTCTCAGGCATGGGCGACTACTCCGACATCGAGCGCACCTCGGCAGGCAAAAGCAAGTTCGTCCTGCGCCTGCCCGCTTCCACAGCCACGGTCAAAAAGAGCATCATCGACTTTATCACAGATGACCTCTCATTCGGCGGCAGCTCCATAGGCGCATCGACAGCCGACATTCTCTCAGGAGACAACACCTTCGATATGCTCGCGCAGATAAACGCCGAAATGGCTGACCTCGGCTTAGGTCCAGCCGTTCCCGCCGCTCCTGCAAAGCTCACGCTCGAGCCAGAAATCGGCATGCGCAGAATACTAGTCGTAGACGACTCAACCATAGTGCACAGAACCATCAAAGCCTTCCTTGACGACAAGTACGAAATAGCCACCGCAATAAACGGCAAAGTCGCAATGCGCTATCTGATGGGCAAAAAAGTAAGCCTTATCCTGCTCGACTACGAAATGCCAGGCATAAACGGTCCTGATCTGCTCGCAAAAATAAGGGAATTTCCAGAGCTTGCAAATATCCCCGTCATATTCCTTACCTGCATAAACAACGGTGAAAAAATCCAGAAGGCGCTTGCCCTCAAACCGCAGGGATATCTGCTAAAGCCGGTAGACAAGGAAGCCCTTACAAAGAAAATAACGGAAATTATAGGTTAAATAAATATGAACAATGAAATCACCCTAACAGACCTCTTTGAAGTCGAAATGCTGCAGCGCATACAGGACGCGTTCGCCAAAATGACGGGAATGGCGGCGATAATCACAGACGCCAACGGCGTTCCCGTCACAAAAGGCACTAATTTCAGCGATTTCTGCAGCAAGTACACGCGCCCCTCTCCAATCGGGGGACAGCGCTGCCAGGAGTGCGATAAGCACGGCGCTGAGCTTGCCCTAAAGGTAGGCTCATCTGTTTTTTACTACTGCCACGCTGGGCTTCTCGATTTTGCCGCTCCCATCATGGCGGGCGACAAAATGATCGGCTGCTTTGTCGGCGGACAGGTGCTTACCACGCCCCCCGACATTCCAAGGCTTATGCAGGTGGCGTCAGACCTTGACCTCGATTTGATAAACTACCTCCAGTCAGCCATGGCTATCCATATCGTGCCCAAAAGCACGCTCGACAACGCCTCATACTTTTTGTACACGCTCACGGACACGCTTTCAAGCATCGCCTACCACAAGTATATAATGAAGGAGGCAAACATCGAGATAGAGAAGGCGGCAAACATGAAATCCGACTTTCTCGCAAATATGAGCCATGAGCTTCGGACGCCCATGAACGCCGTAATCGGCATGGCGGAAATGGCGCTGCGCGAAGATTTGTCGCCGTCGGCGCGCAACTACATAAACCAGATTAAAAATTCAGGCAAAACGCTCCTGACTATCATAAACGACATACTCGACTTTTCAAAAATCGAGTCGGGCAAAATGGACATTCTGGAGGTAAACTACGATCCCGTCTCGCTGATCCGCGACATTTCCAGCATAATAAACACGCGCATTGACAGGGACAACGTAGAGTTTGTGCTTGACGTAAACCCCGCCATACCCAAACAGCTTTTCGGCGACAGCATAAGGATAAAACAGGTAATCATCAATCTTGCAAACAACGCCGCCAAGTTTACAAGCAAGGGGCAGGTATATCTCAAATTTGACTTCCGCCCCACGGGGAAAAACACAGGCGATTTATTATTCTCGGTAAAGGACACAGGCATCGGCATCAAGAAGGAGGATATGGTGAAAATTTTCCAGTCCTTCCAGCAGGCGGACAGCAAGCGCAACCGCAGCATAGAGGGCACAGGGCTTGGACTCGCCATCTGCAAACAGCTCCTTACACTTATGAACGGCGACATAAAGGTTGAAAGCGTATATGGCGAGGGCTCCTCATTTTCATTCGTGCTGCCGCAGAGGGTGGTTGACAGCGCTCCCGCGATAAAGCTCAATGACAGCAACCTGCTTGCGACCTGCGGCTATCTGAAAAACGAATATGCGCACAGGCAGCTGAGGCTTGATATGGCGCGGCTTGGCATTAAATACATGGATTTGAAAAATTTGAACATTGTCAAATTCCTTTCACAGAATGAAAGCATCAGCAATGGGGCATATCTCTTTATAGACTACAAAAACTTTGATATGGAGCTGCAGCTTTTCATACGCGAGCACCCGAAAGTTACCGCCGTCGTCGTCACGGACTACGATCAGCTTGCCCATTACGATATTCCGAATGTCATTGTGGCGAGCAAGCCGCTCTCGTCGATGGCGATTGCCTCCATTTACAACCATGAGGCAATGCAGCTTGAAGAACACCAGTCCACCGATGAATACTATGATTTCACGGCGGAGGACGCTGACATACTTATCGTTGACGACAACCAGATTAACCTCACCGTTGCCGAGGGACTTCTCGAGCCGCTGAACATGCGTGTAGACACTGCCGCAAGCGGCGAGGAAGCGCTGAAAATGATAAGCGCCAAAAAATACGACCTGATACTTATGGATCACATGATGCCCGAAATGGACGGCATAGAGACAACGCGGATAATCAGAAATTCCCACCACGAATATGATGACGTGCCCATCGTGGCGCTCACGGCAAATGTCATTTCAGGCGTAAAGGAAATGTTTTTGAAGGCGGGCATGAATGATTTTGTGCCAAAGCCTATCGAAGTCCGCGTGCTGGTGACAAAGCTAAAGCACCTGCTGCCCAAGGATAAAATAAAAAGCGTAAAGGCGTCTCACCGAAAGCCTTCCGCGCCGCAGCAGAGCACGCTCAAAATCAAGGATCTGGATACCGAGGCGGCTTTAAAGCTCGCAGGCAGCGAAACGCTTTACTGGACTATTTTAAAGGACTATTTTAACGCTATCCCGAAAAAGTTCAAGCTCATACAGTCCTGCAGGAAAAATAAGGACTGGCGCAATTACACGGTAGAAGTGCACGCGTTAAAAAGCGCGTCGCGCCAGATAGGCGCCACAAAGCTCTCCGAGCTTGCCGCGGAGCTTGAAGCGGCGGGCAATGCGCTTGACCTCGACACTATCAGCAAAAAAACAGACGACGCCCTTGAAATGTACGCGCACTATTACGATGTGCTGCAACCATATTTCAGCGGCTCAAAAACCTCCGCCGAAAGCGGAAACAGGATAACAGATGAAAAGCTTGAAGATGTCTTCAGAAAAATCGCCCACGCGATCGACAATCTCAGCCTTGACGAAATGGAAGCATGCGCAAGGGAGCTTGAAGGCTACAGCTATGACGAGGAGGAAACAAGGCTTTACAACAGACTTTGCGATGCCGTCGCGGAGATGGATCCCGATATCTGCGAGGCGGTTATCGCGGACTGGCGTAAATTGAGAAGTTAATTTTTCAATACGGCGGGCAAAAAGGGGCAGTCGGTTAATACCGTCAGCCCCTTTTATGATTATCATTATATGCTACAAGATAACAATGCTTGCATTTTCAATCGCGGAAAGATCATAGTTTTTGCCCGACGACAGACCTACCACTTTAGGGCGGAGTACATATTTTGGATTGTTTTCCACTACCCGCGCCTTTTCCCCTGTGCTGAGCTCTACGTCAGTGCCTACGGGATAGAGGATCACACTCTCCAGAAAACTCCTCATAACATTTATGTCAAGCTCCTCTGTCATCGACATAATCATCTCCACCGCATCTCTTGGCGAGAACGGCTTCTTGTACGGGCGCTCCGTGACAAGCGCGTCATAAATATCAGCTACGGAAATAATTCGTGCAAACAGATTTATCTTTGATGAATCCACGCTCATCGGATATCCCCTGCCGTTCATCTTTTCATGATGCTGCAGAACCCCAAGCTTGATAGGATTTGAAAGGTCATTCTTGTCCTTTAAGATGCTGTAGCCAAAAAGCGAATGCTGCTTCATCATTGCAAACTCGTCATCCGTAAGCTTTCCCGCCTTGTTAAGTATCTCATTTGGTATCTTTGACTTGCCCACATCATGCAGAAGTCCCGATATTCCTATCTCGTAAACTTCCTTCTCATTTAAGCCATGCTTTTTAGCGACTATCATAGCCATAGTCGCCACGTCAACGCTGTGCTTAAATGTGTACTCGTCGCTTATTTTGAGCGTGCTTATATCCACGGCTATCGCGTCATTGTCGGAAATCGCCTTCATCAAATCGTCGGTAATGCTCCGCGTAGTGTCCGTAAACCCTTCCGAAGCCGTGTCATTGTAGAGGTATTGTATGCCCTCAGCGACACGCGCTTTTACGCTCTCGGAAAGCTTGACCTTGGAGCGGTCGTTTACCATATGCTTGTCTATCTCTTTTTGTACGGCAGCAGACACCACGGGCTCCTTGGTGCCGTCCGCGGGCGCGTCATCGTCCTCGCCCTCTCTTATGTACACTCCCGGAATGCCCATCTTTTTTAGCGAATCTATATGAAACTCGTCCATTATGGTATTTCTAGCAATCAAAATCCTGCCCGCCCTGTCCACAATAGACTGGTCTATTACCATTTCCTTCTGCAGGGAACGCGTCCTTACGTATCTTCTAGTAACCAGAATACGCACCTCCTTTACCTTTACATTTTACTCTATACGACTGCCAAAGTCCAGAGTGTAATTTACAGATTTAGTAAAAATTGTATCAGCAAAATTGTATCAGTTCAGCACAGGCGCATTTTCTATGAATCAATATCAGCTGAAATGCCGCCGAAAATCACAGCGGCAGGCTGTCCTGCAGGCAGAGCGCCCCCCAGCCAGTGCGGCTGTCAGGTCTGTCGGCAATTCCCCTTATAGGTTTCGCGCCTTTTTTTAGGTACGCTTTCAGCTTCTGTCCATACAAAAATGCATCGTTTCCTCTCACTATGCCCCACTCCATCATGAGCGCCGCGCTCCCCGCGACAATAGGCGTGGCAAATGATGTGCCCGACACGCGTTCATAACCGCCGTTTGGCACTGGCACAGCAATATTTACGCCAGGCGCTGAAATATCAGGTTTTGCTGCGGCAATGGCTGGCGAATATCCCGCCATTCCCATACGCCCTGCGTCATAACGGTACACATACCCGCGCCCCGAAAAATCCGCATAGCTTTGAAGCATCGCGTCATACGCGCCCACGCTTATTGCGCGCCGTGAGGTAGACGGAACAGTGATCGTCATTTCGGGAGTGGGCAGGAAAAATCCCGTTCCCGCATTTCTTACCGCATAGCTTGGCAGATAAAAACGGTACTCGCCTGTCACTATATCAACAGGCGTAAGCTCAAAGCTCCATATTCCCGCATCTATGTAGCTTCGGTTCCCATTCGGCAGCATATCTATGTATATTTCCTGGCTCTCACTGTACGGAACAGGTTCGCCGAGATAGCATAAAAGCTCAGTCTGTCCAAGCGTACGCCGCAGCGTCTGCGCTCCCCGCAGATTTGAAAGCTCCAGAAGCACACGCTCCCCTGAAGGTGACACTACTGTCATATTGTAAATGTCCTGATAAAATTTCCAAAGCTGCACGCTGAGATTAGTCTCATATTCCGAAACCGCAAGCTCTATCCGCGACAGCGAAGATACTGTACCCGATACGTGCCCTCGCGAAGCCCCCTCATTACCGCTGCCTATTATAATAGCGGTTTTACCAATTTCAGCGGCATTGTCTATAAACCTCTCCAGCAGCGAATTTCCCATATGGTCGCCATATGTGTTTCCAAAACTTATATTTATGACTACAGGACGGTTAAGCTCTATTCCAAGCCTGACGGCGTAATTTATGCCGCGCATAAGCTGCGTGGTGCGCGGGAAAGAATTAGGGACTGGATTGCCTAGTTTTATGACAAGTATGTCAGTTTTTTGCGCCACTCCGATACGCGTTCCCGCAGCCACACCCGCCACGCCTGTGCCATGCCCCGATAAATCCAAAACAGGCGCCTTCGCCTGTCCGTCTTTACGTCCAAGCGCAAGCGCCTCGTTTATCATTTCCCTTGTATAAAGCACTCCCTCCCTGTAGCCTGCGGGCGGAACAAGCCCCTCCTGCGGATTGGGCGCGGCCGTCTGGTCCCATATGCCAAGCAGCCGAGTCCTGCCGTCAGCTCCCGCAAACTCCGGCAGGAAATAATCAATGCCGCTGTCCAATACAGCCAAAATCACGCCCTCTCCCGTAAGAAACGGCTCACGCTGCGTCACCTGCGGTATGCAGGATGCCTCCTTTGCAAAATCATTGTTAATGAAATCCATATGCTTTTCCCGACGCATAAATTCCTTAATTTATATTATATGACCGTGCCGCGGCTTCCGTTACTTAAGGCCGCATTATTTACACACCGCAGGCAGATACATTTTAATAAATTTATGCCACTGGTCTTCAATACAATTTGGCACAATCATACAATATTTATGTCCAACTACATAATTTATCTAACATCCATGTCAACGTTGTAATCACTGCAGTACCGTAATAATAAATCCTCAATAACCTTCACAGCCTCTTTCCTGTCTCTGGTAACATAATCCATAATCGGTTTTTCCCAGTTTTCATCAATTATAACCTTAACATGAAACGCTCCATTAGGATCAGTGTCAGGATACCACCCCAAATCAATTCCAACGTTGTATTTTTTATTTTTCCGCCTTAGATACGCTATGTCTTCAGTAAAGTCCATCCAATTTTCATTTCCTACAGGACAATCCTCAACATCTATTTCTAAAAATTTGTTAAGTACGACTTCCCACCCCGCCGGAATTCTTAATGGCTGTAGTTTTAACATTTTAAGTCCTCACATTTTACTTTATGGAAACCAAGTGGTAATTCAAGGCATCGCAGTGCTTTCCTCTCGTCTTCTGGCATATTCTGATTTTTTTCCTGCTGATTTCCAAAAATTTAGCAAACGATATCACTCTTTCTTCGATTCCATTTAGCATAGTATAATATGGCATTTTATGATACAGCCATTTCAACCTCTATTTCTTCTCCTGACAAACCAGCAGCTTCTTTTAACCACATTCCATCTAAACCGCAAGTTTCCAAATATTTATTGATAGCCTTGATAGGCAATACATCACTATATGATTTCGCATTCCCTTCTTTCTTGTATGCTTCCGGCAGATAGACAGAAAAACTTTCCCCATTTTGAAATCTACCCACAACCCGGTCATCACCATACTTTGACTTATCCATTGTCGCATAATAGGAAAGACGTGCATCTTTTATATTATCAGCCACGCATATAGTTTGGCTTGGAGAAGCTATCTCCTCCGGTTTCCCCACTATCCATGACATTAAATTGTGATAGTTATAAAAATCCAATTTATCAGGACATCAAATTATAATCCAATGACTTTCTTTTATAGCAATCATTTTAAATATATATCTCTTTTTTTCTCCTCCACAAATTGTTGCATAATCCATTATTTTATCTTTCAGATATTCTATAGTAGTGTTTTTACAACATATAAATTTTATATAATCACTCATCTTGATAGGAAATATCCCAGATCTTTTTTTCGGGACACGAAACTTTTCCTTCTCTTCCTGTAACGGCTTTTTTATCTGTCGAAAAGCCTCAATTAATTCCTCATTTTCACGCATAATAACTAAATCTAATGGGCTCTTTCCATTGTGGTTTTCAGCATAAGGGTTGGCTCCCATGCCAAGTAATTGCTTTGCTATTTGATTCCGCATCTCGCTTTTATAACACACAACGTCAAACAGTAAATTATTCCCACGTCTCCAGTCTTTGAGATTTACATTGGGATGATATTTTAGTATTTCTTGAAGCATCTCCCATTGATTATTAGAGACAGCTAACTTCGCTGCTGTAACTCCATTCACATTCTGTAGATCCACATCAATCCCTCGACGCATTAAGTCTAATGCTACATCCATCTTTTTTGCACGAACTGCTTCATAAAGAAAACCGCAATCATTACTATCGGTATAATTTATATCTCGTATTTTTTCCACTACCTTCTTATAGTCTTCAAAAGATGTCGTTCTGGTTCTTATTACATGTAATAGTTCCTCTTCAAAATTGATAAAGTTGTAGTTTATCATTATATTGTCTTTAAACCTCCTATCATTTTATCCCGTAAAAAAATTTGCGCATAGAATTTTTCCGTGCTTGTCTCATTGCCTGCGGAAAGAAAAAGCTCTGGTTTTTTAACGCGTTACTTTCTCAAATTGTCAGCGCCAAATTTCTCGCAATAGCGCTCCGCCCTCTCCCATATCACAACATCTGGCTTGTACTTACCATATAATTCTATATTGAAACTGTCTGGATATTCCCAGTATACTTCATCGTATTTATAGTAACCCTTGCACACAGCGGACAAAAAACCGCCAAAAGAATCGCCGACAAACAAAAGCGTCTGGTCATGATACTGCGACGGATCAGCCGTATCCCTCTCAAATACATAGACATCATCAATCTTGTACTTGTCATCATCGCCTAGTCCCGCAAGCGTCGCCAAATCGCCGAGATAATCAGTGCTGTCACACCTGAAACTCACAGAGGAAAGCTCAGCGTGAGTACCGTATGCCGCCCTGAAAAGCTCCTGCATCATCACAAACGAGCCTTTTTGATTGCAATGCGTATCAGTCTTGTAATAAATCTGCGTTTCCTTCTTGGCTTCAAGCAAGGCATCCTTCGGATATACGAATATCAAATCCGTATTCTCCGCAATATACTCCGCAAGCTGCTCCCCCCTTGAAACTTCATCCACACGCGCTATCGTGTCGGGCACATTCTCAGGATAGATAATCTCCTTGTTCGGCGCACACATAACATAAAACTCAATCCCCCTTGAAGCAAGATAATCACGCGTCGCCACAAGGTTGTCCGCAATCGCCGCAAGCTCTTCATCCGTAAAATGATTTATCCCCATATAATCCCAAATCGGATGCCCGTCAAGCTCCGTCTTATAAAAAAACATATCATTCTTGCCAAGAAGCACCTGCGTAGACTCAATATAAGTACCACCCGTCAAAAACGACGTAAGCCCTGTATTAAAGGCTATCAAACGCGTACGCCCAAAAAGCCTCTCCGTAAAACTATTAAGCTCATTCTGCAGTTTCAAAAATGCCGAAAGCTCCTGCCCCTGTGCAGCCTCCTCCTGTGCCGCTCCAGTCTGCTCCTTTGCATCCGCCGCTTCCTCGTCCTCCTCCTTCTGCAAAGCACCATTATTTTCAAGCACCTCACGCTCCGCCTCGCTCAATCCACTCTCCGCAGGCGCCACAAAATCACGCACCACCGTCACTACAGGAACAATCAATATAAAAGCCAGAAAAACCACAGCTACCAGCTTATTTCTCTTTTCCATACACGTCTACTCCTCTCCTGTCCATTATCCCGCCTCAAAATTTCAAAAATTAAAATAAATAAACGGATTATAAGCATTATTACAAATAAACGACACACTAACCCCCAAACACACAACCACCGCCACAGCATAAACCGCCTGCCAAACCCTATTGCCTTTCATCCTCTCCTCAATCCAAGGCACAATCGGCGCACACCCCCCAATCGCCAGCACAAAATAAAGCCAGTTCTGCGCAATATACGCCCACACAGCCTTGTCCACAACTCCTTTCGCCCCAATTCCAAACATCGCCTTGATATAAAGAAAAGCATTCCCCATGCCAGTAGACCTGAAAATAACCCAGCCGATAATCACCAGCAGCATAGTATAAATATGCCCCCACCAGTAATTTTTCTTCCCAAGCCCGCTAAACCTCTCAAACGTCAAAATCACAAAGTACATAAGCCCCCATGCAATAAAAGTCCAGTTGGCCCCATGCCACATACCCGTAAGCAGCCACACCACAAAAAGATTAAACACAAGCCTGGGCTTTGAAACCCTGTTACCGCCAAGCGGGATATACACATAGTCCCTGAACCAAGTCTGCATGGAAATATGCCACCTGCGCCAAAACTCCGACACAGTCCTTGACATATACGGATAGTTGAAATTCTCCTCAAAATGAAATCCAAACATCTGCCCCAAGCCAATCGCCATATCAGAATAACCCGAAAAATCAAAGAAAATCTGCAAAGTATATGCAATCGCCCCAAGCCACGCCATGCCCACAGACGCCTGAAACTCACCGTTTATAATAAGCCCAAACGCATTGTCCGCAATGACCGCCATATTGTTCGCCACAAGCACCTTTTTTCCAAGACCTATGCAGAAACGCACAACTCCCGCCGAAAAATCATTAAAATTTTCCTCCCTGTGCTCTATCTGCTCAGCCACAGTCTCATATCTGACAATAGGTCCCGCTATAAGCTGCGGGAAAAGCGACACATAAAGCCCCACATTCAAAGGATTATACTGCACCTTGCCGCGCTTTCTGTACACGTCGATAACATACGACATCGCCTGAAACGTAAAAAATGAAATGCCGATCGGCAGCGCCACCACAGGCACAGGTATATTCGTATGCGCAAAACGGTTTATCTGCAGGACAGTAAACCCACTGTACTTAAACCACCCAAGCGTGCCGATATTTGCCGCCACCACCAATATAAAGATAAAAGTAACAGCCGCCTTGTTATCGCGGAACCTGTCCACAAGTATTCCAAAAAGCCAGTTTGACAAAATCGTGCCAATCATCAGGTACACATACACAGGCTCGCCCCACGCATAAAAAAACAGGCTTGCCAAAAGCAGAAATATATTTTTAGCCTTAGTCGTCTTTCTAAGGAACGCGTAGTATACCACCAACACAGTCGGCAGAAAGACAAACAGAAAAATTTCACTTGGAAAAAGCATATTGGTAGTCCCCCTCAAACACGCTCACGGCAGGTCCTGTCATATATACAAGATTATTTTCCCTGTCCCACTCGCACACAAGCTCTCCGCCAAGCAGCTCGATGCTTACCTTGTTTTCAGTCAATCCGTTGAGCATGCACGCTACCGCCGTCGCGCAGCTCCCCGTACCGCAGGCAAGCGTCTCGCCCGTACCGCGCTCCCACACGCGCATCTGCACGCGGCTTCTGTCTATAACCTTTACAAACTCAGTATTCACGCGCTCCGGAAAACGCTTGTGGTTTTCAAACTTAGGTCCTATTTTCTCTATGTCAAAATCCCTAATCTCGTCAACATCATCTATAAACACCACCGCGTGAGGATTGCCCATTGACACGCATGTCATTTTGTAGATTTTCCCGTCAACCTCTATCTCCTCGTCAATAACATTCTCATTTTCGGAAATCACGGGAATATCCTTTGAAATAAGTATCGGCGCGCCCATATTCACGCGCACAGTCGAAACCTTCCCGTCGTCGCCAAGCGTAAGCTCCAGATACTTCACCTTTCCAAAGCTCTCGATCGCAATGCTCGTCTTGTCCGTAAGCTTCTTGTCGTAAACATACTTTGCCACGCAGCGTATACCGTTGCCGCACATCTGCGCGCGGCTGCCGTCGGCATTGTACATCTCCATCTCAAACTCGGCTTCTCTGCCTTTGTTTATGAAAATAACGCCGTCACCGCCGACGCCGAAATGCCTGTCGCTCATGCGCCTTACAAGCTCGGGCTTTTTATCGTCGTCAACGTGTTCTTCAAATCCGTTAATATAGATATAGTCATTCCCGCAGCCTTCCATCTTTGTAAATCTCATTCTGCGCTCCTCCTCCCTAAAAGCCGTATTCATTCTCAAAAGCTCCACTCAAACGTTTCCACGTCGTCCTCCGTAATATCCTCGCCAATCTGCACGGAAATCATCTGCAGATCCTCAATCGCCCTTATCGCATGCTTTTTCCCGCGCCTTATGGAAATCGTGTCGCCGCACGACAGGCTCGTAATGCATCCGTCAATGACAAGCTCGCCTCTGCCGTTTACAACTGTGATAACCTCGTCTTTGTAATGGTGCAGCTGGTAATCCTGCGCCATTCCCGCCTTAATCGTCACATGCTTTGTGATTGACTTCGTGCCGTCTTGGTAATGGCTGTAATCATAAACCTTGTACTCGCCCCAGCGTCTCTCCTCATACATGGGGCGGTCGGCGATATTCTCAACATACGGCTTAATATATGAGCTTTTATGCTTGTCAGACACCAAAATTCCGTCGGGGCTTGCCGCTATGACAAGATTGCTCGTGCCAAGCGCGACTACAGGAATGGAAAGCTCGTTTATGACATGGGTATTTACACAGTCCTCCCCCATAATGGCATCTCCTACGCTGTTCTCCTCCATCTCCTCCGTGAGCGTGTTCCATGTGCCTATGTCCTTCCAGTTGCCGCTGTACTGCACCACTCCGAGCGAATCAGCCTTTTCCACTACCTCATAGTCAAAGCTGTCTTTTTTAAGCCTGGCATAGTTTTCCACAACATATGAAAAATCCCTGCTTTCAAGATAATTGTCCGCTATTTTCATAAGATATTTGAGTTTAAACGCAAACACACCCGCATTCCAGTAAGCGCCTTCGTCAATAAGCCGCTTCGCCGTCTGCTCGTCAGGCTTTTCCTTAAAGCCTGTCACCAGCCCCTTGCCGTCTGTCTTTATATATCCGTACTTTTCGGAAGGGTAAGAGGGCGTAATTCCCATAAGCACAATATCCGCACTGCCCTTCTGAACCTCCTCGTCCATACGCTTAAAGGTTTCAAAATACTCGACATCAACATACGGATCCACAGGCAGAACAATAATGGTTTCCTCAGGATTCGTCTTTTTTTCAGACTGCAGATATGAGGCGGCAAGCACTATCGCGGGAAAAGTATTCCTCCGCTCAGGCTCCACAACTATGTCCACATCATTCTGGAGCTGTCCCTTTATCGCCTCAACCTGCGACGCTGAAGTCGCCACGACAATATTCGCGTCCACCCCAGCCTTCACGATCTGCCGATACACACGCTGCACCATCGACTCATGCTGCCCCTTCTCATCAGACAAAAGCTTTAAAAACTGCTTAGACCTCACATCATTTGAAAGCGGCCAAAGGCGCTTGCCCGAACCGCCTGATAACAATACTATATTCATTACGATACCTCCATGCCCTTTTTCAGATAATAATCAAAACCTCTGAAAAACGCCGCCCTTGCGTTTTTCCAAACATTTAGAAAATCTTAGGCAATTTCTTTTATCGTCTTAGATTTTCTTGATGTTTTATATCATTACAGACAGCACCATCTGCGCCGTCTCCACTAAGCTTGTCGCATTGTCCATGCTGCGCTTCTGCAGATACCTGTGCGCCTCGTCCTCCGTCATATTATTCCTCTCCATAAGGAGCGCCTTTGCTTTGGATATGGCAGCCGACTCCTCGTCACTTCTCACCCTCGGCTTTTCCCTCAGCTTTTTTCTGCGCTTTACCATATTCTGGCTCATCATGCCGACAGTACTCACAAGCTCATGTACCTTTAGCGGCATCGCAAGTCCTATTATGCCCTCACCCGATACCTCGGAAAGGATTTTCTGCGATGCCATTACCACGATTTCAAAACCCATGGGAAGATTCCTGTGCAGCTCCATGCACACCATATCCGCGAGCCTGTAGCCGCTCACTATTATGCCGTCGTTGAGCTCGTCGGCAAAGCTTATCGCCTGCGCCCCTGAGGTACATACAGCCGTCACGCTCATCCCGTTCTTTACCAAAATGTTCTTGATGCTTTTAGCCTCATCTATCCTGGCAAAGGCTACTATTATATTAGTCACTGATATACCCCCACACAACGCTATTTTTCAACATTAAATGGAAATATACCTAAAACTTATACAGATAAGAATCTATTTCCCAGCTCGTAACCTGTGAATCGTACTCCCTCCACGCGGCGCGCTTTGAGTCGTAAAAATGCTCAAAAACCTTATCGCCGAGAAGCTCCTTAAGCAGGGGATCCTTTTTCATTTCCTTGCACGCTTCATTTAAGTCGGTAGGGAGTTTTTCCACTCCGCGCTGCAAAGCCTCATCCTTTGAAATGGCGTTTATGTTCTCCGTCATCTCATCACCAAGCGGCTCTATCTTGTTCTTTATGCCGTCAAGCCCCGCCTTCAGGCACGCGGCTATCACCAGATACGGATTTGCCGCGGGATCGGGGCTTCTAAGCTCTATCCTCGTGTGCTCGCCCCTAGACGCGGGTATTCTTATAAGCGTATTGACGCCCCTTGTGCTCCATGTGATAAATACAGGCGCTTCAAACCCTGGTTTTAGGCGCTTATAGGAATTTACAAGAGGATTAGTCACGGCGCAGATGCCCTTTATATGGCGCATAAGACCGCCTATAAAATAATACGCCTCCCTGCTCAGTCCGTGCGCGTCTTCAGGATTGTCAAAGATATTCCTGCCGTCTTTTTTTATGGAAATATTGATGTGCATTCCCGAACCGCAGAACTCCTTGCGCGGCTTGGGCATAAACGTAGCGTGCAGACCATGGTGCTTTGCGATTGTCTTTATCGCGAGCTTAAAGGTCATAATGCTGTCCGCCGTCTTTAACGCCTCATCATATTTAAAATCAATCTCGTGCTGTGAAGGGGCTTTCTCATGGTGAGATGCCTCGACCTCAAAGCCCATCTCCTCGAGCATAAGCACTATGTCGCGCCTTGCGTTCTCGCCGTTGTCGAGCGGAGCCACGTCAAAATATCCCGCCTGCTCATTTGTGTTGGTGGTAGGTCTGCCGTCTTCGTCGGCGTTAAAAAGGAAAAATTCACACTCAGGTCCTATCTCAAAGGTATAACCCAGCCCGCTTGCCTCCTTGATTGCTTTTTTTAGTATGTAGCGGCAGTCGCCCTCATACGGCGTGCGGTCCGAATTATATATATCGCAGATAAAGCGCGCCACCTTGCCCTGCTGCGGTCTCCACGGAAATATGGTGAATGTGTCAATATCAGGGTACAAAAACATATCGGCGTTCTCTGCGGGAAGCATGCCCTCCACCAACGAACAGTCAAACATACAGTCATTGTTGAGCGCTTTTTCGAGCTGGCTCGACGTTATGGCGACATTCTTAAAATTTCCCTCTATATCCGTAAACTGCATACGGATAAATTCAACGTCCTCCTCCTCAATAATTCTGATGATGTCCTGCTTTGTATATTTTGACATAGCTGTACCAATCCTTTCTCACAAGCTTTATATAGGCATTCTCTTTTTTTTTAATTTAATCGGATTTTTAAATTTTGTCAACCTTGATTAATCATATTAACGCCGCCCGCCTCATATCTTGATAAAAAGAAAGCTAAACGGAGTTATGGTAATGAGCTCTAGCACAAAAATTGTTGTCCTTCGTTCAAAGGAATTAGTTTATTCAATCGTTCTTTTAATAGTAAGCATACTTATTATACTGGTGGCGGTGTCAATCTTTATGCCGTCGGGCGGCGGTTCAAAGCCAAATCCTTCGCAATCGCCGCAAAACACTCAGCCGACGCAGGATTTGCAGACGCCGTCAGAGTCAATACAGCAGGGTATGCTTTCGGAGACGCCGCAGGCGCAGGAAATGTATGACTCCTCGCAGCTCTATGTCCCAGGCATTTACACAGGCGTGCTGCAGCTTGGAAGCTCAGCCGTAGAGCTGCAGCTCACCGTTGACAAAAATCACATAAACTCAATAAACTTCACGAACATAGACGATGCCGTAGCTACAATGTACCCGCTTATGCAGCCCACACTCTCCGAGCTGTCGTCAGCGATAATCGAAAATCAGAGCCTTGACAATGTGACATACGCGGAGGAAAGCCGCTACACCTCAATGCTGCTGCTGAACGCAATATCCGATCTGCTTGAAAAGGCACGCGCCTCGGAAAACGCGGACTCTCCCGCGCAGCTTACGGACAGCTTAAATATGCAGTAGCTCAATCTCATCAAGCCAGACGCGCGCCGCTGCGTCGGAGGGCATACGCAGATCACCCCTCGGTGACAGCGCAACGCTTCCCACTTTCGGACCGTCGGGGAGGCATGAGCGTTTGAAATGCTGCGCGAAAAACCGCCTGTAAAAGGTCTGCAGCCACTTTAAAATGACACTCTTGTCATAATCACCTTCAAACACCTCTACCGCAATACGAAAGATTTTTGCAGGCGGGTAAGCGCAGCGCAGCATATAATACAGGAAAAAATCATGCAGCTCATACGGTCCTACCAAGTCCTCCGTCTTCTGCGAAATAGTCCCGTTTTCGGGCGGCAGAAGCTCAGGACTTACAGGCGTGTCAAGCACGTCAAGAAGCGTGCCGGCAAACAGCTCGTCTTCGCCGCCGCATGATCCGTACTTTTCCTTCCAAATGTCCGCGCAGTATTTCACAAGATGGCGCACAAGCGTCTTTGGCACACCCGCGTTTACCCCGTACATGCTCATGTGGTCGCCGTTATAGGTAGCCCAGCCAAGGGCAAGCTCCGACATATCGCCGGTGCCGATCACAAGACCGCCCGTCTTGTTTGCCAAGTCCATAAGCACCTGAGTGCGCTCTCTTGCCTGACCGTTCTCATAAGTCACGTCATGATTTTCCAAATCCTGCCCTATGTCCTTGAAATGCTGCAGCACGGAAGCCTTTATATCGACCTCAATAAGCTCCGCGCGCGACGCTTTCGCAAGGCGGCAGGCGTTTTCATATGTCCTGTCCGTCGTGCCAAAGCAGGGCATTGTCACCGCCTTTATACCGCTTCTGTCAAGTCCCAGCATATCAAACGCCCTTATCGCCACGATAAGCGCGAGCGTCGAGTCAAGACCGCCCGAAATGCCGATAACAGCCGCCTTTGCCCCCGTATGCTCAAGGCGTTTTTTCAAGCCGTTTGCCTGAATCGACAAAATCTGCTCGCAGCGCTTGTTTCTCTCCGTCTCGCTGTTTGGCACAAACGGCGCGCGCGGAAATACCCGTGAAAGCTTTGTTTCCTCGCACTTTTCATACGAAAACGGCACTTTTACATATCCCTTGGCGCTCTCTGCCGCAAAGGTATTCATGCGCCGTCTTTCCATTCTAAGCTTTGCAATGTCCAGATCCGCGTAAACTATCCCCGTGGAAAAAAGCCCGCTCTGCACAAGCACGGAGCCGTTTTCCGCAATTATATTGTGACCGCCGAAAACCAAATCCTGCGTGGATTCCCCGTCGCCCGCGCTCGCGTAAACATACCCCGCCAGAAGCCGCGCGCTCGTGGACTTTACAAGCTCCTCACGGTAAGTGTCCTTGCCGATAAGGTCATTGCTCGCCGAAAGATTGACAATGACATTCGCCCCCGCAAGCGCATGGCGTGTAGACGGCGTATATGCGCTCCATACGTCTTCGCATATCTCACAAGCCACAGCCATTCCCTTCACGCTGCCGCACTCAAACAGAATATCAGCGCCAAACGGCACCTCACAGCCGCCTATGCCCGCCATCTCAGGCACCGCATTTCCCGCCGCAAAATGCCTTGTCTCATAAAACTCACCGTATGAAGGTATACAGCTTTTGGGGATAAGCCCAAGTACACTGCCGCCCTTTATCGCCGCCGCCACGTTGTAGAGTTTTCCGTCTTTTTCAAAAGGAAGCCCGACAAATGAGAGCGCGTCTGCGCCCGCCGTCTTTTCGGCTATCTTCAAAAGCGCAGCCTCCGCCTCCTCCAAAAGCTTCTCCTGCAGGAACAAATCATGGCAGGTATAACCTGTAATGCAAAGCTCGGGCAGGACTATTATTTTTGCCCCGCCCGCGCCCGCCTCCAGAATAATATCCGTTATCGCCCTGGCGTTGTGCACCGTGTCAGCCACCTTTATCTTTGGAGTAGCCGCCGCTACCTTTACAAATCCGTCCTTCATTGGCAAATCACCTCTTTATAAGCTCCTTCAAATCCTCTGTGTCAAAATTGTAGACATTGTCGCAGAACTGGCATTTTACCTCTATGGGCTTTGCATCGTCGATCATCTCCTGCAAATCCTTTTTGCCAATGCTTATAAGCGCCCTCTCCACGCGCTCCCTGCTGCAGCCGCAATAATACTGCGCAGGGACAGTGTCCGTGATTTCAAGCTCCAGATCGCCAAGCAAAAGCTCCAAAAGCTGCTCGGGCGTATTGCCCGCATCAAGGATATTCGTCACGCTGTCCATTGCCTTTAGCTTTTCCTCAAGCTTATTTATGACCTCGTCCTCCGCAAACGGCATAAGCTGTATGATAAATCCGCCCGCCTGCCTTACCGTGTTGTTCTTCTCCATAAGCACGCCAAGCCCTACCGCGGAGGGCACCTGCTCGGAGGTTGCAAAATAATACGTCAAATCCTCCGCGATCTCACCTGTCTGTAACTGAGTCTGCCCGATATACGGATCTTTTAATCCCATATCCTTTATCACGCTCAAAACGCCGTTTCCTACCGCTCCGCCCACATCAAGCTTGCCAAGCGCATTTGGCGGCAGCATCACCTGCGGCGCGACCGCGCTTCCCTTTACGCGCGCCTGGGAATCCGCCGTGACGGTAAGCCCTTTTACAGGTCCGTCGCTGTTTATCTGCAGCGTCAGAGTATCGCCCTCACCCTTCAGCATGCTGCCCATCATAGCCCCCGCCGTCAAAAGCCGTCCCAGCGCCGCCGACACCACGGGACTTGAATCGTGTATCTGCCGCGCCCTCTCCACCAGCTCTCTCGTAGTCGCCGCAAAAGCTCTTATCTGCGCATTCGCCGCAGTCGCCCTGACTATATAATCAGCCATACAATCATTTCCTTTCCAAAAATAACATTAATTGCCTAATTGCCGACAAACCCAGCCCTATCTTCCTTTACCATGCTCTTTTGCCACACAGTAAATCCTCTCACTCTCCGCCGTAACCTCCAAAAGCGTATCCGCGTCATACGCCCTCACAAATTCAAGCCCCGCATCAGCAATAAAAGTTTTCATCTCCTCCAAAGTATATCCCCTCTGGCAATGAACCTCGCAATGCCTTGAAAAAAGCCCGCTCTTCTCCTTTTTAAATATAGTAAGGTCATACTCGTTTACGGCTGTCTCACTGTCAAAATAATTCTCCCAGATAAAGCTGCAGTCCTCACGGTTCTCCGCAATCACGCTGTCCCCGATAACATTTTCATACTTGTACCGCGTGTTAAAATCAAACATAAAAATGCCGTCCGTATCAAGATAATTGTTTACAAGCCGAAAACACTCCGTTATGTCCTCATCTTCAAGCAGATAATTTATGCTGTCGCACACACTTACCACCGCGCGCACAGTGCCGTAAAGCTCAAACTCCCTCATATCCTGATTAAGGTAAAGAATGTCACGTCCCGACGCCTCCCGCTTTTGGACAGCAATATTCAGCATCTCGTCAGCGCAGTCAACTCCTATCATGTCAAAGCCGCGCCTCGCAAGCCGCTCTGTCATTTCCCCCGTGCCGCAGCCAAGCTCCAGCACCAGCCCGTCGTTTATGCCGTAACGCGCAAGCTCGCCCACGATATTTTCAAGCCACTGTCCATACGGCACATCGTCCATCAGCTCATCATACACTGACGCAAAATCCGAATACGCTTCCATACTAATCCCCGTTCTTGATGCACAATACCATAACTTTTTGACAACTTATCTTATGCCGCCTTAGAGCTTTAGACCCCTCAATTTATTCGCCAAGCTTATATGACACCAAAAATCCTGCGACAAGCAGCACAGCGCCCACCAATATCTGAGCGATACCCACAGGACCAATTTCCATCATAATAAGTATCGCAAACGGCGACGCGACAATGAGCCCGATAATCGCCCAGTACGCGATAAGCGTGTATTTCTTCAATATAAACTCAATCAGCTTAGCCACAGCCACAATGCCGACAACCACGCCAATGCCAAACGGTATAAGCAGCGTAAAGGTATCAAGCATAGCGCCTATGTCAAACGCCCTCAGCGCGTCAATGAAAGCGTTGATAGTGTCAATAATAGTCGTATAATACCCTAAAATCATCATAATCATCGAGCCGCTCACGCCGGGAATAACCATAGTCGCCGCCGCGATAACGCCTACAACGAAAATCTTTATCTCATTAAAAAAGCTGAATGACGTGTCAGCCGCCGCGCCGCTGCCCTCTCCCACAAGCGCCAGACCTACGACAAGCGCAAAAAATGCCGCGAACGCTATAATATGCGGAGTTTTTACAGTGTTGCCCTTAACCTTGCTGTAAATGGCAGGCAGCCCGCCCAAAATCAAGCCGATAAACAAAAGGTTTGTCTGCAGCGGGTATTTCGGGAAAAATATCTCCGAAAACAGCTTTGAAAAAATCGCTATCGCAAGCAGCATACCTATCCCTATAGGGATAAGCAGCGCCACAGCCTCCTTTATACGCTTGATAAAATGCGTAAGCACCAGTATAAGCTTGTCATATATGCCCATTGACACCATCATAGTGCCGCCGCTCACTCCAGGGATTACATTTGCAAGCCCCACCACAATTCCTCTTAAAATGTTTAAAATAAATTCCTTCATTTTTACCTCCATTACCATAAAATTATCGCAAAATCATTATAAATCACAGATAGCTTTTCAGAAACGTGACAAGCGTATCCATCTCCTCGTCAGTGCCGACTGTGATACGCAGGAAATTGTCAATCCTCGGCTTATTCCAGTGCCTTACATAAATGCCGTTTTCCTTCAGCGCGTCAAAAATCTGCTGTGCGGAAACCTTTTCATGCGCCGCAAATAAAAAGTTTGTGCTCGAAACAGTCTCCTCAAAGCCAAGGCGCTGCAGCTCCTGAAATATTCTGGTTCTTGTCGCCCTTACCTTATTGCATGTGCTGACGAAATAATCGTTGTCCTCTACTGAGGCAACTCCTGCCAGAATCGCGGGCGTGCTCAGCGTGTAAGAATTAAACGAGAACTTTACGTCATTCAGATACTTTATAAGCTTTTTGCTGCCACATGCGTAGCCTATGCGCATCCCCGCCATGGAGCGCGATTTTGAAAAAGTCCTGGTCACGAGCAGATTGTCATACTTATCAATAAGCGGCAGGCAGCTGTCCTTAGATTCAAGCGCAAAGTCTATATACGCTTCGTCTATTATCACGACAGAATCAGGATTTGCCTGTATAATCTCCTCCAAATCAGACACTTTCGCAAGAATTGCCGTCGGCGCGTTAGGATTTGCTATCACTATGCCGCCGTTTTCCTTGAAATAATCAGTCTTTACTATATTAAAGCCCTCGTCAAGCGGCTGACATTCATATGGAATTTTGTATAAATCCGCCCATACGTCATAAAATGAATATGTGACGTCTGGAAAAAGTATCGGTTTGCCTGAATTAAAAAACGTCAGAAACGCCATCGAAAGCACGTCATCCGAGCCTATTCCCACAAAAATCTGCTCGGGCGAAATGCCATGCAGCCCCGCAAGCGCTTCGATAAGCGGCGTGATGTTCATATCGGGGTATTTTCTGAGGTCAGCCGTATCATACCCTCGCAGCGCCTCAGCTACCTTGGGCGACGGAGGATATGGGCACTCGTTTGTGTTAAGCTTGATGATTTTTGGATTTTGGGGCTGCTCGCCTGCAACGTAAGGTACAACCCTGCGCACATTGTTTTCCCAGTTCATAATATATTTCTCCTATCTCAAAACCTGACAGACAATGCGAAGTGTGTCTAAATGTCCGAACCTGCCCTCGCAAACGCCTGAAAAATTTTAAATGATGCCTGACTTTGCATAAACCGAAATTTAGTATACCGGAAATTAACAAATAATGCAATGTTTGTTGACTTTTGATATGGTTTCATTCTAATATAAATTTGAGGGGAAAGTAAATTTTTAAATATGGAGGTGCATATGAGCCTGTTTAAAGTGTTTGCCAAAAGCTATCTGTCGCTTTTTGCCATAATGCGCGTATGCTCTGTATCAGCGTCAAATCCTGTCTCTGTCATACTTTTTACCGCGCTGGTATATATTTTTTATAAAATCCAGGAGGATAAATTTGAGGGGCGCATCGAGCCAAGGGATCCTGCGCTTGCGGCAATTTTAAGCCTGCTCTTTACCTGCTCTACCATCGCCGCCTCGTATCACACAATCATCGGAAGCCTGACAAGCTTTCTTTTCTGCGTGATAATTTTAATCATGTCGGGGCTGGGCTTTCTTATTATATATTATCATCTGATGCTGCTGATTTTTCAGGCAAGCGCGTATGTGCATATCACGGGGACATTATACCAGTACCCATGGTTTTCGTATGCCGCGGGCGCGTTCTGCTTTGTGTGCTGGCTGCCTTACTTTTTGTTTGAATATCCCGCTGTCATGACGCCCGACAGCATAAACCAGTATGCTCAGATTATCGGGGCTTATGAGCTAAGCAACCACCATTCCGTCGTGCACACGGCGATTATCTGGTGGTTTTATGACAGGGGGCTTGCGCTTACAGGCGACGCGCACTTCGGACTTGCCCTTTATACGCTCGCGCAGATGGCTTTTATGGCGGCAGCGGCGGGCTACGTCGTAAAAACGCTGCAAAAAGCGGGCTTTAAAACACCCATAATCTTCGCTGCTGTCTGCTTTTACGCGCTTATGCCGTACAACGGTATTTTTGCCGTGACTATGTGGAAGGATATTCCCTTCGCAGGCTGCATGGCGGTTTTCTGCGCCGCGCTTGTAAGGCTCCTGCTCCGCCCAAATATTACCCTTCCAAACGGGAAACGCGAAAAAATAAAGGCATCCGAATATTTTACGCTTATTTTCCCCTATGTTTTTTCGGGCATAATGCTCTGCCTGCTGCGCGGAAACGGGTGGTATGCCTTTTTGGCAAGCCTGCCATTTATACTTTTCGTCTACAGAAGCTGCTGGAAAATGGTTGTCCCTATGAATTTAGCCGTAATCGGCATTGTGCTGTTTGTAAAGTACCCGTGCATGGAAATTTATAATGTCAGGCAGGCGGATTTTGCGGAATCAATCTCCATACCCGCTCAGCAGCTTGCAAGCGTCATAGCAAACGGCGGGAGTTTAAGCGACGGCGAGCTTGAATTTGTGGACAGGCTTATGGACACGCAAAAAGCGGCGGCGGCTTACCAGCCTGATGTTTCCGACAATATTAAAAATCTCATACGCGAAAGGGGAATTGATTACCTTGAGTCGCACAAGGGAGAATTTTTTAAGAACTGGTTTTTGATAGGGCTTTCCAATCCGAAACTGTATTTTGACGCTTATGTGGCTCAGACAAGGGGATATTGGTATCCTGACGTCGCGTGCGGGGTGGGGCTTGCCGACGGGATTTACCCTAATGAGTTTGGGCTCTCATGGCAGCCAATACTTCACGGCGGCATTGTGGTGAAAATACGCGAGGTACTCTTTAAGCTAAACGACCTTTTCCCTGTGTATGGGGCATTTTGGAGTATGGGCTTACTGTTCTGGCTCGTTTTGATTGCGGCGGCGGTATGCATAAGGTCTGAGTGCGCGGCAAACTCTCTTGTCTGTCTGCCGCTTATCGCACTCGTGCTTACGCTGTGCCTAGCCGCGCCTGTCGCCGCTGACTTTAGGTATGCTTACGCGCTTGCTTATGCAATGCCTTTGTTTCTGACTGCGCCGTTTTTGCGGGTGGAAAATTAACAGTGTATTGGAATCTTATTTAGGCAGCTGCCTGCCCTCGTGATCCATTGTGTAATTGTCCCTGTAAATCAGCTCCGACAGCGGGACAAAGGTGTAGCCTGCCTCCTGCAGTGTGCTGATTAGGGTATCGAGTGCCTGCGCTGTGTATTTTGCGCCGTTGTGGCAGAGGATTATTGAGCCGTTGCCGAGGTGCTTGTGCCGGGTGACGGTCTTAATGATGGAGTCGACGCCGTAGTCTTTCCAGTCGAGACTGTCTACGTCCCATTGAATCGCGTAATAACCGCATTCGCGCGCTGTTTTTATGACAGCATTGTCATAATCGCCGTATGGCGGGCGGAAAAGAAACATATCGTAGCCTGTGAGCGCTTTTACTTTGTCGTGTACGGTCATCAGCTCGGTCTTTTTTTCCGCGTTGGAGAGCTGGCTCATGTTTTTGTGGTTTTCGCTGTGGTTGCCGAGGTCGTGGCCTTCGGAGAGGATGTATTTTACGTCGTCAGGGTAGGCGTCTACCCACCCGCCCGTCATAAAAAACGTCACCTTTACATTGTGCTTTTTGAGTATCTCCATTATCTCACGGGTGTCCTCATTTCCCCACGCCGCGTCAAACGTCAGCGCAATCTTCGGCTCATCTGTCTGCACACAGTATATCGGCAGCTCCCTGCCGTTTACAGCAGAGCTTGAAGCCGTGAAAATGCCGTTGTCACTGTATTTTACTCCCACCAATCCTGCAAGCGCAAGGAGCGCCGCCGCCATTGTCACGGCTTTTCTTGATATGCTTTTTTCGCACAGGTATGCGCTTATGTCCTCCAAATTCTGTTTAAGCCTGCCTTTTATGCCTTTGCCCATGTCGATATTCGCGTTCTTATTGCTTTTCCACAACATAAAATTTTCCTGTCCTGTTCGTTTTTTATAAATATATTAAAAAATTGGCGAAGTATGCTTATTGGAAACGCTTACGCATTGAAAATAAGAATATAAAAATCAGTTTATAAAATTTTTACAATATTTATAAATTGTTTAGTACGAATTTTTACATCTCGATTGGACAAGTTTTTAAATTTTTGGTATAGTGCTGATATTGTATTGCAAAATTTTCCGCCAGCCAATATAATAGAATTAATATTTAGGCTTAATGCAGGCAGAAATTGATATATGCGCAGCAATACCGTATCCGGAACTAAAGCATGATAATCCGCGTAGGAAATAAATTTTTCCTATGCTGTTATATGCTTGTAACCATTCGCAGACTATACATTAGAAGTGAGGTATTAATATGAGCGACAATGAATTATTATTGGCAATATCAAATATGATTGAACCTATGAGAAACGACATACAAGACATTAAAATCGAATTGCAGGATGTCAAAAACGATGTGCGTGACATGAAAATTGATATTCAGGGCGTAAAAGACGAATTGCAAGGCGTGAAAGACGAATTGCAAGGCGTGAAAGATGATGTGCAGGGCGTAAAAGACGAATTGCATGAAGTCAAGGTTCGCGTGCAAAACCTTGAAGATGATATGCAAGGTGTAAAAGATGAATTGCAAGGCGTAAAAGACGAATTGCAAGGCGTAAAAGACGAATTGCAAGGCGTGAAAGATGATGTGCAGGGCGTAAAAGACGAATTGCATGAAGTCAAGGTTCGCGTGCAAAACCTTGAAGGTGATATGCGTGATGTAAAAGAAGGGCTGCACAATGTAGAAAACAGGGTTAAAAAGATTGAACTTACCCAGGAAAACAATATTGTCCCCAGGCTGCAGAATATTGAGGCATGCTACACATCAACATATGACAGATACAAGACAAGCGTGGATGACTATGATGCTATGAAACAGGACATATCCATACTGAAAAACGTAGTCACTGAGCACAGTGAACAGCTGCAGAGGATATCATAACAATCCAAAATAAAAGAAAAACCACCCTTGGCTCTGATATGCCAAGAGTGGTTTTATTTTTATCACTGTCAATCCATAATTTTTATGTAAATATATCCGTTCGTGCCATCATATAGCCGTGCATTGATACCGCTTACCGACTCATACTTCGAGCCATTCCACTCATACCAGCCGCTGCTGTTTTCAAGCTTGAAACTTATTCTGTAAATTCCAGCCGGTATATTATTATTTTGGTCATACTTTATGACTGGGCCAAGCTTATGATCCTCTATATTCATACCCGACGGCATTGAGCACTCCTGCCATGTTCCCTCCGGCAAAATCTGCTTTTCCAAACGCGCTACAAGCGCATTCTGAAAATGCCCCATCTCTATAACTTTACCCTTGTCATAAAGCGTGATATTGCCAATCGTGTCACCCTTATGCATCTCTATGGGGTTTTCCACTGAGCCATAATTATCCAGCGTCTCGCTTTGATCCTGTGGACTTGTATTTTTGGGATCTATAAATGAAACATGCGGCAGACCAATCTCATAAACAGTCCTGTAATCTTCCTTTGGCGTTGTCTTTCCATTCGTCCATCCTTTTACAAATCCAGAACCGCTTTCTATAACCGAGTCATTATACGGCCAGAGTACTTTATTGTCCTTCACTGCCATAAGAGCCATTTCTATCTGATATCCTCTGTCCGGAAGGAATGATGCCGTTTCCGTAGCATTAAGCTTTTTGGCATCCTTGCTGTTCTCTATCGTTTTTCTGTATGCCGACCATGCGCCGTAGGATTTGTTTCCATTCTCATCATAAAATACCTCCCTGACACGCATAAACCATCTAAGATTATTCTGGTCGATGCCATCGTCATATGGAACATTCCCAAGCTCTTTCGGAGAACCCTCAAACACAAACTGATCCTGCCCGCGGCAGAAACCGGCAAGACTTACAACTTCAAAATCATCGCCGCCCGCGCCGCCTAGCTCCACGCTCGCAATATGCACGCTGTCATCGCCGTATGTCGCTTTTCCTGCCTTTGGCGTATATGGATAGAGCGCTTTCGCCGTCACCTTGATTACTGCGCCCTTCGGCAAATCATCAACGAGTGAAAAATTAATGCAGGGATGGTTTGGCACTTTAGTCACATTGTTGCCCTCACTGTCATCAGGCGTGCTGGGGCTGTATTTCCTGTTATTTGCGCCAAAATCCACCAGCCGTGCATATTTTTTGTTATCAGTAGCGGCACTTTCGTATTTGATTGTATTTTTAGCCTCTGCTTCTGACTGCCAATACACATTCCAGACCTTGGATGAATTGTACCCATTTTCACTGGGATATGACGCATTATCCCTTGCCACGACCGCACCATTATATGTAATAGTCCATGAAAACTCAACCGCAAACGGCTGGTCTCCGTATCTTCTATCCTTACTATCCTTAGCAAGCGCATTTATTTCCTCGCTGCTAAGTTTAAGGTGCGTGCCATAAACCGTAGTGGCAAACTGGTGATCCGCTCCTTTTTTCAACGGATCGCTTACCGGGTGCTTATCTCCGTCATACAGGAGCTTATCCTGAATGGCAATCTTAGTCACCCTCCTCACGCCTACATACACCTTCGCCGCCACCTGATCGCTGCCCTCGGGCTTTATCTCAATTATAATGTTTCCGTCGTATTCGCCGTCCACAGCCTCATCAGTATGGTAGCCCGTTTCGTCATCGCCAATTTTTACCGTAAGCTTACCGTTTTTCAGCTGTACATCTATATCGTCGGGGTCTTTGAGTTTATCCTTATCCTTTATGTCACATTCCCAATTCTCCGAGCCAGTGCCCGTGACAGTGTATTCTTTCTCCTCTCCCGGCTCAAGCACTGCCGTCAGTGTATCCACGTTGAAGCCAGTTCCCCTCAGCACGCCCTCGCCTTTGACACTGTCAGATTCATCATAATCTATGCCCGCTTTGTTTTCACCGTTCGCATGCATGGATACCGCCGTAACCACAAGCGCCATATTCTTTTCAAGCGCCTTTCCGGGCTTCTGCCTGACCTTTATCATCTGGCTCTCTTTGTCACTGGTAATTACTATATTTTCAAAATCAAAAAATTCACCAAGCCTGCCTGCCGTAATGTCAGACTCGCCTGCCTCACCATAATTTTGGTAAAGCTTTGGCGCAATCTTATTCCAGTCTACCTGATACGGATTCTTCCAATTATTGTCGCTGACGCCCATCAGCTTGCTCATATTCGAGCCCTCAACGCTCGCGCGGAAAACATAATATTTATCCTCGCCTTCTGTCGTTGAACTTACAGTCACCTTTACCGCCTTGACCCGCCTTATAAGCACTGTAATATTTGTTGCCCCGCCAGCCACCTCTGAACCGTCACTGTTCAGCAGTCTGATTTCAAAATGAGCCTCGTCCGTGTCCATACCGGCATCCTTTTTCAGAGTCACCTGCACGCCATCATTGAGCGGCACAACACTCTCAATATTCGGATCCGAGCTCACCGCGGTAAACCTTTTCGCCGTGCCGCGTACCCTTACGGGTATCTCGTAGGTTTCACCCGGGACCATTACAATAGTACTGTCCACTATTATCGAAGAACTCTCGAATGCGGGTACGGAGGTTTGTGTCACCTCGTCATTGCGCGAGTTCATTGTGTACGCAAAGCTGTAACTCCTTGTGCCATCTCCTACAGTCAGTTCAAGCCCTACTGTTTTGCTCTCATCAAACTTGCTCGAATCGACGAAAAACTTCTCTATGTTCTCCGCAAGCAGCTGTGACTGTGATCCGTCAGCCACTGAATATGTCAACTCTTTTGCGGTCTCGTCATAGCTTATGGTGTGCTTATCGTCAATAATGAATTCGGCGGTAACATTCCCGCTTGAACCAGGTTCGGTATGAACCTTTGTCGCATTCTGTATAATGCCGCCAATGCGGTTTGCCGCGAACTGCGCTTCCTGCTGCACCTTAGTTTCCGAGGTGCCACTGCGGTAGCTCCTTGCCGTGAATACTATCACCGTTCCTATCGTCACGGTGACAAGAGAAAATATGGCAACCGCGCATATTATCTCAACCAGCGAAAAACCTTTGTTTTTCCTTCTTCCTTCCATAAATAACCACTCCGTTTCCAAACCAGACGCTGCCCTAAGGCATTGCCCCTACCGAAAGCTTCCCCGTGAGCGGAAAGATTTCAATAAGCCTTGTTGTGTTACCCTTTGAAATTTTTATTGTGGGCATATAGCTGCCTGCATCTGCGTCATTGACATTCCGCAATGCGCCATTTGCCCTGTTAAATTCAAGCTTAAGCTCTGATACAAGCGTGCTGTCATCCGTACCGTTAAGCCTGAATTCAATGTTTACATCATTTGAGCCAACCACTTCTTCTGTCTTCGGTTGAGTTTCAAGCTTGCCGTCAGCCCCCACTGTAGTTACCTCCTGTTCAACCACAACACCTTTTGAACTGTCCATCTTTATAGTGACTATCGTCGTGTTTTTTCCCATTGTAGCTGTTCTCGCCTGCTGTATGACGCTTGCAAGCTTTTGGGCACATTTCTCAGCCGGCTTACCGCTCGAAAGGGACAGTCCGTATCCTGCTATTCCTATAAGCAGCGACAATATCGCTACAGCTATTATGATTTCAACAAGCGACATTCCCCTGCCGTCCTTATTAAATCCAAATCCTGTGCCGCGCACCTGCCGTCCCCCCATATCAATACTTAGTCCAATTCATATACACTACATAATCACTCATGCGCAAAACCCCGTCGCCTGACGTGCCGACAGCTGCATTCCAGTTATAATCGGGCGCATTCAGGGCTATATCCGTGCGTATATATGTAATGTAACCATTCTCGGCATGCTTTACATGAACATTGCGTATTATAAACTGACCCTTTGAAGCAAGACTGTCATCATACGACACAACATAATCTGCGGCTGCAGTGCCATCAGGTTCAGTCCCTTCCGGATAATCAAGGCACTCCTCCGCATCCAGCCCTGTCTTTGACGTGAAATAATCCTTTAAAGCCTTAACCTCATCATCCCCCGCTATCTTGACACGGCTGCCCGCCCCATCCTTCCAGAGCTTGCTAAGATACTCCACAAACAGCCTGTTGTACTCCGCCGTCCGCTCGCCCGCACCCAGCTGCGAATATTCAGCCGCCACCTCACTGTATGCATAGGCATATGCCTCCGAAACGTCATCCACCAGCGCCGCCTTCAGTTCATCCAGCGCCTGCTCCGCCTTGTAGAAGGTCTGCTTGTTCTGGTAATCATTTGCCTTTACACGGTAGTTAATTCCAGTCGTGTAAAGAATAGTAGTCGCAAGTATCGTAATAAACGCCGTAACCACTATCACAGACACTATAGCCGAGCCCTTGTCATTAATACGCACCTTCATCACCCTCTTTACATCCATCGCTTACGGTCCTAAATTCTTCAAGTTTTCACTCATGGAACCCTCCAGCTTGGCCACCTCAACGCCCGTATCCGCGTCAGTTATTGTCAGTTCAAGCATATAGGCAAGCACCTTCTTCTTTTTTAACTCGCTGCCCGTATAGGAAAACTGGTTCGCAGTCTCACTAAACGGAGCGCCCCATCCCGGCTTTGGAGGAGCGCTTGCGCCCGAATTGCCGCCGATGTTCTCCCTGAGATTGTGGTACAGCGTAATGATGCCGCTGCCGTCCACATCAGGGCTGTAGTTTGCATCATTGAGCGACATTGATATATCGCTCAAATCTGTCGCGCGCTGCTTTATCAGGTAGCACTCTATCGCATTTCCCGTGTCATTTACTATATGTATTTTATCCTTGCAGCCTGACGCATAATAACCGTTCCTGTTGTAAAGCGGATAATAATAAATAAAAACCCGCTCCAGCTGCCCGGTTATGGCACTGTTTTCCACATTTTCGGGAGATGCCGTCAAGTCAACCGGTACCTTGTCACTCTCCCCAAACCCCGGCACATATTCCGTCTTTTCCTCATATTGATCCTCATCCAAAACGCCGTCGTCCTCGCGGTCTATGTCGAGGTCACCGCCGCCTTCCGTCGACGGCTCTGTCGAGCTATGCTCCTCCTTGAGCACGTAATACGTGTACTTATCCACCGTGTACTCGCATTTCATAGTCACAGACAGCTTCGCTCCGCCGCTGCCGCCCTCTATTTTGTATGTGATGTCCCTCCAGCTCAGCATCAGCTTCGGTCTGTGCGCCTCCGACTGCAGATAAGCCGCGTCTATCGGATTGCCCTCCGAATCAAGCGCCTTTACCGATGTCAGGCCAGCCAGGAAGTTTGTCAACTGGTTATCATTGAAATCTTTTTTTATTGCATTTATAATCTCCCCATCACTGTAATTTTTATCCGCACTTGTATATACCAAATCCTTCTCAGGCGAAACATTAACCACCTCATACACCTCAGACGCGCCCGCGGGCGTTGCCGTAATCTTCACATTATATATTTTATTGTCCTCGGTCTGCATATTTTCTATGTTAAAGGCATAAATCCCCCCATTCGCAGCCGACGCATCATTCTGAAACGACACGCTTGTAACACGCCCATCCTCCGCCTGCTTTGCCCCTATTTTATCCAGTATCTCCAGACTGCTGCCGTCAAACATCTTCACCAGGCACTCCGCGCCAGGATTGTCATCGGGAGCCACAAGGTCATACCCCTTAAACGTCTCCATAAGGCTCTCCGCCACAAGCATGACATTCTGCCGCCTGCGCGCCTTGGCGTTGTAAAATGCCGCAGAGGTAAGCGACTGCATGACAGGCACTATGACGATTGACAAAATCGTAATCGCGACTATTACCTCCACCAGGCTCATACCGCCGTTATTTAATTTGCCGCCAGATAACTGACCTTTACTCCTCGGCTCCCTCGGCGTTCTCGGCATCCTCTCCGCCCTCGCCATCTTCGCCTTCCTCAGCATTTTCATCATTATTTACCACCTTGCTTGACCTGAACAAATCACTAGTGCCGCTTATGTACTCAGCCATATCGGGAGGAGTGTACTCCTTGTCTGTGCCCGCCGCGCTGTAGAAATAAAGATTTATGCTTCCCTTAAGACTGCCGTCTTCCTCGTTCTTGCTGTAAATAATATTGTCTATGCCTATGCGGTTTGGGGAAGCGTAAATGTCCTCAATGCAGTCCTTTAAATTGGCATAGTTCGTTATGTTATTGTAGGCGGCGTGCTTCTGGTTAAAGCTAATCGCCTTGTCAAGCCCCTCTATCCCCGCGGGCGCAATCTTTTCCTGCGCGATGGTATAGACAGACTCCGTTTCCTCCATTGATATGCTCTCATAAGTAATATCATTTTTTTTCTGCAGCCCCACGGCAAGCATAATGATATCCTCCTCCTTGGCGTCCGCGGGATATTCCTTCAAAATATCGCTTATCGCGACCTTATAATTCTCTATCTCCTCCTGATAATGCGGCATATTGTTGTAGTATGCCTCCAGCTCGTTGAGCTTTGTCCTAAGCTGCTGGTTAGATGCCTCTACCTCCTCCGTCCTCTCTGAAAAATCAAGGTAAATAAACACGTAAGCAAAAACCATCAGCACGAGACACACGACCGCCACGAGCATAAAGTTCTGCTGCGTATACTTCTTCTTCGCTTTCTTCCCTTTTTTTCCAGCCGCCAGCCGCGCCTTCTGCTCCTTCTTCATCTGTGCCTGCTTTTTCCGAAGCTCACGGCCGCTAAGCGCGGTAAGCTCCGACAAATCCCTGTTCTCATCCAATGGCGTTTCCGCCGCGATTTCCTTTGCCTTTTTCTTAGTCAGGTTCATGCCCAGCCCCCCTATTCAAGCGCGCCGGCATCTGCCGCCGCCGTGTCTGCCGCAGGCTGCGCCGCCATGGCAGGATCCTCATAAACATTCTGGTAATAATAACAGCTCACGCTGAAATAGCATATAGTATCGCCGCTGTCCATAGACAGTTCCGTGCCGTCGTCAAGACTTTCCTCGGAAATATTCTCCACCGTGACATTCATCAGGGTCTCGAAGCCCCTGAGCATATCTATGACGCCCGCAGCCGTCTCCTTGTCCGCCACCCTCATAGTCATCACGCACAGCTCATCGTCAGAAGCAAACTCCGTCATCTCCACGTCGCTCGGCATTTTCTGCTCCAGCTCCTTCAGGAAATCAAGTATGCCGTCATTGCTGTGCTGCGTGAGCAGGTTTCCATACTCCACCATGTCATAAAGCTCCACCATGCCCAAATACTGGTTATGCACGACCTCCGCCTGCGAGTATATCTGCTCCTGGCGCTTCAAATCCTCCTGCTCTGCAAGAGCCATCTCATAAGGCACCACTGACGCCGCCGCTATCGCCGCCACGACCACCAGCGCAAGCACCGCCATAAGGGCGCTCGCCGCGCCATAATTCGTCTCATGCCGCTGCAGCTCCTTCTCGTTGGCAAAACCTATGCTCGAAAGCCCCGCGCCTATTGCCGCAGTGAAAAGATTTATCGGCGCGCCCTCTGCCATACGCCCTATGCCTACACCCTTTACTATGTCAAACTCCGTGCCGTAAAGCATGGTAAGCTCCGAAAGCCTCTCCACGTCATCGTGCTCACGCGAAAGCTCCCCGGTTACGTAAAGCCGCGCAATCTTAACGCCCTCATTCCTCGAAAGGTAAAAATCCGACACCCTCAACAGACTGTTTACCACGGAATTAATCAGCTCCACCCTTTCCGAAAGCGTGTCAAAGCTTCCCGTCGTATATTGTATGTTCCTCTGCAGGACAAGCGTTTCATTCCTCATAATGCTGACTACCGCGCCTTCCTCCTCCGCCTTTAAAACCATTATCGCCTCATCGCCGCTAGTCATCTTCTTTGACGCCTGGTACAGACTGTTGCCCGAATAATCAACGTCAACCAGTTCAAACCCCATTTCCTCCGCAAGCTTTTCATACGACGTTATAAGCTCATTCTCGGCAGCCGCCACCAGCACCCTGTGCCTGCCTGCGTTCTCGCCCTCCTTTATGGTTTCAAGCAATATTGAGCCTATCTTGTAATCCTCAAGCTCTATCGGGAAATACTCTGAAATATTCGCCTTTACCACAGTCTTTATCTGCGAAGGCTTTACCCCCGGTATTATTACCTCCCTGTTTATGATTTTGCTCGAAAATACCGTAAAAAGCACGCGCCTTGTCCTAATCTTATTATGCATAAGTGCATTGCGGATGGATGTGCAGATTGCGCCCGACATATCCATATTTATGTATCCGTCCTCCACCGCCTCGTGCGGCGTGTCAATCTCGACACACTTGTAAACCTTGGGTTTCTTCGCCTGATAATCCATCTCCACTATTTTGGTGGTAAAGACGCCAAGCTCCATGCAGAGTACCTTTTTTGCCATTTCCTTCCTCCCGTTATGGCAGCCGCCCCGACGGGACAGCCGCAGCCTTCTTTCCAAAACAGCCGTAAGGCTATTTAATTTATGCCCAAACCGCCACACTCAGGCACACATTAAATACCCCTAAAACATCGACAAATACCAGCCAATCATCAAGTCCCCCCACAGCGCGCTCACAAAAATCCCTATGGAAAGATAAGGCCCCAACGCCAGCACATGCTCCGCCCCCGACACCTTCATCCTGATAATATGCGCCACAGAGCCCACGATACACCCAATCACAAAAGCAAGCACATTACACTCCCAGCCAATCAGCAGACCGCTCGCCGCCATAAGCTTAACATCGCCGCCGCCAATACCCCTGCCCTTAGTCACGACATAAATAACCAACAGCAGCGCGCTCACCGAAAAAAAACCAATCACATAATCCTGCCAATTCCCCAAATCAGCCGCTAACCTCACCACGCCCAGCGCGCCAATAAACACATTCGCCCCGACAGGTATCTCAAACGTCCTCCAGTCAATAACACTGATAACCACAAGCGCGCTCGCCATAAAGCAATACAGCAAAGCCACCAGACTCACGCCATACCGCCAAAACACCAAAAGGTAAAGGACGCCGTTCAGCGCCTCAATAACAGGGTACTGAACGGAAATCCTCTCCCCGCACTCACGGCACTTCCCCCTCAATGCCAGCCAGCTGAAAAGCGGTATAAGGTCATACCATTTCAGCTGATAACCGCAGCTCATGCAATGTGAGCGGGTGGTTACGATATTCTCTTTTTTAGGTATTCGGCAGATGCATACGTTTAGGAAACTGCCGATTATTATTCCGTAGAGGAATATGATTGTGGAAAATATTGCGGTTGGCATTGTGGGATGTACGCGTCCTTTCAACGGCTTAAATAATTAGCGTCCTAATGCTGTCGCTAAATTAGTCGCAGTATCACTATCACCATCATTGTCTGTAACAGTAACGCCTGTTGAGTCAAATTCAATACTCCATGCAGAGTACGCCTTACTCTTCATTTTAGGAAGCTTATCTGTTGTTCCTGGCAAACCAGCCTCTTTGAATGCTGATAATATATCAGCATCCGCTGCTGTTGCCGCCCCACCCGCATATGTAATTGTACCATCTACTATATCATGCGCAGGATCCGCTGAATAGATCTCAACCGCTGAAATCATTTGATCAATATTATCAAGATCCGCCGACTGTCTTGACTTCTCCACATACTTCAAATACTGAGGAGCAAGCACACCAATAAGTACCGCCATAATGGCAATAACAATGATTAACTCCACAAGGGAGAAACCTTTGTTATTCATTTTCTTTTCATTTTTCATGGGATTTATCTCCTTTTCCATAATAAATTTAATTTGGTTAATAGTTACATATATCTTACAAGCCCTTGCATACCTCGCGCCGCCAGTCCGCATGTCGTATGCTTCACACGCACCGCAGCGCTCCGCACCCAAAGCCCATAATTCAACTCCACCCCGCCAAAGCGTAAAGGCGTCACCCTACACAGCGTAGGATTTGCCCTAAATATACAAAATAAGGGGCGCATTGCGGAGCACCGCGTTCCGTTTTTGTATATTTAGAGCAAATCCGACCTCCCTAAACACACCCACATCACACCCAAAACCCACCGCCCGCCACAAGTCCTCACCAACACCCCAGAATTTGTGCCAAGCTGCGCAAAATACGGGGCGCTTCACGCTTGCGTGCCCCAGCCCCGATTTTGCGCAGCTCGCACAAATTCGGACGCCCTCCACACACCCATATTCACTCCTACATAGTATCAAGCGCCTGATACATCGTCAGCATCGGCGCCATACAAGCCGCCACTAATCCTCCGACAACCACAGCCAGCACCACAATAATCATCGGCTCCATAGCCGCCATCAGCGACTGCACAGCCATCTCCACTTCCTCGTCATAGTAGTCGGCAAGCTTATCCAGCATCTCCTCCGTATTACCAGACTCCTCCCCAATCCTCAGCATATGATAAACCATCGGCGGAAACATCCCGCAATCCTCCAGCGGCCGCGACAACGGCATACCAATCGACACCTGCTCCGCCGCACCCTTCAAAGCCTCCTTAAAATACACATTGCTCATAATATCAGCCACAATATTGGTAGCCTCCACAAGCGACACGCCAGAACCCATCAAAGTCCCCATAGTCCTTGCCATCTGCGACGACGCCGACTTAACCACCAGATTTTTAACAATCGGCATCTGCAGCGCAATCTTTCCAAAAAAATGCTTGCCCGTATTAGTCTTTGAAAACGCGCTCACGCCCGCGACAATCGCAATCACGGCAATCACCACCAGCAGCCAGTGCGCAATAAGCGAATCGCTCAAAAATACATAAAACTTCGTAATCCACGGCAAATCAGTCCCCAGCTGCGAGAACATATCCTCATACGACGGAATAACCTTCACCAGCATGACAATGGAAATAATAATCGCAATAATAAGCACCGCAATCGGATAAATCATCGCCTTTTTCACAAGCGACCGCGTATGGTTTGAGCGCTCAAGCTGCGTGGAAACCCTCTCCATTGCAATATGCAGAGTGCCCGAAGCCTCGCCCGCAGCCACCATATTAATCATAATGCTCGGGAAAACCTTCGGGTGCGCCGAAAACGCCTGCGCCAGCGTATCACCCTTTTCAATCGCAAGCCTGACCTCTCGCAGTGCCTCCTTCAGCCGCTTGTTCTCTGTCTGCTCATAGAGCATCCTGAGAGTCTCGATGATGGTCACGCCCGCCTTGTTCATACTCACAAACTGGCGGCACATAACGCTCAAATCGCGCGGAGTGGGCCACCCGCCAATCTCTATGTTCAAATCCTGAGTAAGTAAGTTCTGCTGCTTAACCTCTATGACGGTAAGCCCCTGGCTCTTGATGTTTATAATCGCCTCGGCCTCGCCATCAGCCTCAATAGTCCCGCTTACCACTTTTCCAAGCTTGTTTATAGCCTGATACCCGTATTTTGTCATCTCGCACAGCTCCATTCATTATATATCAAACGAAATCTTAACAACCTCCGCCATCGAAGTAGTACCGTCAAGCACATAATCGGAACCGCTCATCCTAAGCGTCCTCATGCCTTCCTTCATAGCCTGCTCCTTGAGCACGTCAGCGCCTTCGCGCTTGCTGATAATCCTTTTGAGCGTGGGGGTCATCTTCATAATCTCATATACGCCGATACGCCCCTTAAAGCCCGTGCCGTCGCACTTGGGGCAGCCGCACGGCTCATATATGGTAATGTCCTTATTTACGTCCTGCTGCATAAACTCTTTTTCTTCCTCAGTCGCGGGGCGCGGCTTTTTGCATACAGGGCAGAGGCGGCGCACAAGTCGCTGGGCTATGACGCCTATGACGGAATCGGCTATCAGGTAAGACTCTATGCCCATATCCTCCAGTCGCGTGATGGAGCTTGCCGCCGAGTTGGTGTGGAGCGTGCTCACCACGAGATGTCCCGTGATTGACGCCTGTACCGCTATGGCTGCCGTCTCAGTGTCTCGTATCTCGCCTATCATTATTATATCAGGATCCTGACGCAGAATTGAGCGCAGGGCGCTTGCAAACGTAAGCTCCGCCTTGGGATTTACCTGCACCTGATTGATGCCGTCTATATTCGCCTCGACAGGATCCTCGACGGTGATGATGTTTACATCGCTTGTATTCAGCTCGCTGAGCGCCGTGTAAAGCGTCGTGGACTTGCCGCTTCCCGTAGGTCCCGTAACGAGGAGTATGCCGTGCGGATTTTTGATAATGTAGTCAAACTGTTCAAGCTCATAGGGCTTTAAGCCGAGCTGGCTCTTTTCCCTTGTGAGCGCCATTTTCGCCGTGAGTCGCATAACGACTTTTTCCCCGAACACTGTGGGAAGTATGGAAACACGGATATCATACTCTACATGGTCTACCACCTGCGTGATACGTCCGTCCTGCGGCTTTCTTTTTTCCGAAATGTCCATGCCGCCGATTATCTTGATACGCGCGATAATTGACGGGAGGACTGAAACGTTGTACTTGCCCTTGTTTTGGAGTACGCCGTCGATACGGTAGCGCACGCGGATATACTCCTCCATCGGCTCTATATGTATGTCTGACGCCCTCTGGCGCACTGCAAGGTCTATCATTTCCTTGACAAGCTTTACTATCGGGGAGCTGTTTACGTCCTCCTCCTCGCGCTCGTCTTTTTCCACGTCAAGCTTTTTCTCCTTGGCGTAGTGGTCGAGGGCTGCCTTTGTCTCGTCCTGTCCGTAGTATTTGTCTATCGCGAGCATGACGCTGCGCGTCGTGGCTACTACCGGCTCCACCTGATAGCCCGTGACTATGGAGATGTCCTCCTGCGCGTAGGTGTCGAGCGGATTTTCCATCGCAACCCTGAGTATGTTTTTGTTGTCCTCGCTGAATGCGAAGGGCATCATTATGTATTTTTTCAGGAGCGTGACGGGGATAAGCGCCGTCACCGCCTTGTCGATATTGATGTTCTGCAGGTCGATTTTCTCAAGGCTAAGCTGCTTACTGAGGGCGTTTGCTATGTCGTCCTCTGATATGATTCCCTCGTCTACGAGCACCTCGCCCAGCTTCATATTGCGCTGTTTCTGCTTGGCAAGAGCCATTTCAAGCTGCTCCTCCGTGATCGAGCCGCTCTGCACCAGAAGGTCACCAAGCCTTATTCTGTTGACTTTTTTAGGTTGAATGGTCAAACGCATTGCTGTTCACTCCGAATTTTGGTTTATGTACTATGCGGGTATTTATAATATATTATAAAATGAAATCTGCTTTTTGTAAATATATTTGTTGATTTTTGACAAAATTTTGAAGATTATGCCCACTATGCCAATACGCCGCGCTTTTTTTGCACACTCTGCACACTTTTGTGCAATTTGTCACAAAAATTGAGTTATATGTCATTTCTCTTGTTAATTATAATAGCACTTATCAGGATTAAATTCAATCGTTTGTACTTAATTTATTTATATGTTATTTATTTTTAATAATTCTTGTCTATTTCGTCATTCCAGTAGCTTTCGATATAACGCCGCGCCTGTTCGGCGTCTATTTTATACTTCTCAATCAGCTTTGCGCAGACCGCGTCCTTTGCAATCCCGAACTCCTGGCTGGATTCTATCATGAGCTGTATGCCTTGCCTTAGTCCTTTCTCTATTCCTTTCTCTATTCCCTTCTCTATTCCTTTTTCTATTCCTTCTTCTATAATACACTCTGATAAATTACACATGGAATTTATCCTCCCTTCCAAATCAATCGTCATTATCATGCCATATTCTTCTGTGAGTATGCGTTTTTTCTCCTCGGCGTTCCGACGTGAGAGCAGCTGCTCCAGCAGAGAAATCAGTATATTATGCGAAGCTTTTAGATTTTCGCCATTTCTTATATTAATTATTACGGCTTTCATCAGGTCAGTGTTGTATGAGATGCTTTTGCGCCCGAATACAGCCCTGCTGTCTAAGCCGATTTCATAAATTGAATCGCTGTCCGCGTCATTGTCCATGCATATCCATATGCTGCGTACCCTTTTCAGACTGTCATAATCGCTGTGGAAAAACTCTGTATTTTTCTGGGCGGATATCATTCTTGCCATATAGAATATAATCCTGTTTTCAAGGTGATACCCCAGTTTTCCCGCGTTTGATGATTTCTGCGCCTCAATATTTACGAGGAATTTCATCTCGGCTTTTTTATGATACGCCGTAAAGCGGATATCATAAAATATCCTGCCCTCTCCCGGAACATTGTCCTCCGTGCCTGAGCCGCTTATGCGGCTTGTGTTTGAAAGCCCTGGATCTAATAATCTTTCGCTGACTTCTATGTCACCCTCTATGCATTCAATTATGTCTTCAATCCTCATGCCTGCAAATTCGCTGACAGCGTATTTTAAAATACGCGCCAATATCTGTTTATCCGCAAGCAGGAATTTTACGTTTGCATCATACCTGCTGGCGTCATTCGAGGCGTCTATTGCCTGTGATAAGCTTGTTTCTGTCATTCACTACTCCATTTCCAGGCCTGTTATTATCATTATACTTTATTTATATAACAATATCAATAAACAGCCTTTTTGTTTTATTTTACTGTATTTAACAACATTTGATATTTATGTAATTGCGTCATTTTTATCCCGTTAATCCCGCCTGCCGCTTTTAGCAGATTAAATTAAACGCTGTCTCCGTATTTTTCGGCGTAAAGCTTAATACTTCTAAATGCTTTGGCGCTTTGGGGAGTTATTTGGGCATCTCAGAAGTATTTTTATACAATTGCCCTACTGCCCACTATTATAAAACACCGATACCTCCGCCCGATTATCCCTGACTGTGACTGTGATTTCGCCTGTGTCCTTAGTGATTAGGATTTTACTTCCTATGCTTTTTAGCGCCTCTATGACTTCGTCATGCGGATGACCATAGCTGTTGTCCTCAGCGCAGGAAATCACAGCAAGCTTTGGCATGACGGCTTCAAGCAGCACCTGAGTGTTCGAATATTTCGAGCCATGGTGAGTGACCTTATATATGTCCGCACCCTTCCCTGCCTGCGCCAGATATTCGGCAGCCGCAGCCTCGCCGTCAGCCTCCGCGTCCCCTGTAAACAGCGCGGAAAAGTCCTTATATTCAAGCCGCATAATCAGCGAATACGCGTTTCTCGACTGCGTTTCATAATCCGCAGACGGATGCAGGACTTCAAGCGATATATCTTCGCCAAGCGCATAAATATCACCCGCCTTCGCTGTCCTCAGCAAAACACCATTTGCGCCGCACAGCCCTTCCAGCTCATAATAAGCCTCGTCTTTTATCGCCGCCTCCGCCAGCACAATCTGCCCTATTTCTATACCCTCATCCTCCTCCAAAAGTCCTATAATTCCCGATGTATGGTCGCTGTCAAGATGCGTGATAAATACGGCGTCTATTTTTGAGGTTCCTGTATATTTCAGAAATGGCGTCAGCGTATATTGCGAAATGCCGCTTTCCGACGAGCTGCCCGCGTCAATCATGTAATGCCTGTCATCAGGCGTCTCTATCCATATACAGTCGCCCTGCCCCACGTCAAGGAAAGATATTTTGAGCTCCCCCGCCGCGCCCGCCGAAAGCAATACAATAGCGGCTGTTATTAATGGTAATTTCAATGCGCTTCCAAGCCTTTTCCCTGTAACCGCCAAAAACAATAAAACGGCATAATAACACACTATCCTCCAATTCTCCGGCCTGCCCGTTATCCACTGCGCAAACGGCAGCTTTAGCGAAAAAGCGCTTATCAGCTCAAACGCTTTCAATATTATATGGCAGACAGCGCCAAAAAACGACGCCAATAGCCCCCAAATTCCACCCGCAGGCGGCAGCGCGCAGGCCATGCAGAGCAGACCGGAGCACATAAGCGCAGGCATTACCGGTATGACAATCAGATTTATCAGATAACTGTATATGGGAAATTCATAATATGTACACAGAAATATCGGAAAATGCACCAGAACAGTATTTGAAAAAATACATATGCCTATTATCGCCGAAAACGACAGCAGAAAACCCGTATGCAGAATATACAGCGGCTGCTCCATAAGCATCAATATTGCTGCAAGCGCAAGCGCCGTCAGCATGTCATAGCTTCTATTGAAAAAGTCCGCAAGCAGCTTTAAGGCGAACATTATTACCGCGCGCACAGCCGAAGCGGTCATGCCAGTCATCACGCCATACGAAAACATCACTGAAACCGACACGGCAGCCGCCAATGCCGCGGGAAGGCGTATTCTGCGCAAAATACGGTAAAGCGACATACCGATTATAGTTATGTGCAGACCCGATATCGCAAAAATATGATAAATGCCGCTTTGTCTGTAAAGCTCCTTTGCGCCTGCCGAAAGCTGTGATTTGCTGCCCAGCAGGATAGCCTTCATCGCAGCGGCGTCCTCCTCGTCAAGCACACAGTCCAAAGCGCCCTCCAGCCGCAGCTTTATCCGGCACAGCATCTCTTTATATGGCGAATACGTGCTGCTCTGCGCCAGAATCTCGGTGCTGTAAACAGCCAAATCATAACCCAGCGTTTTGTAATACAGCCTTGCATTAAATTCACCATAATTTCTCGGAACATCAAAATACGCCGCACTGCCCTGCACCGCTACCGTCGCGCCCTGTTTTACTTCCCCACCCGACATGGGATTTTTCATATAACAGATTATTCCTGATATTTCCCGCGCAGAATTTGCGCTAAAGACATCATAATCAGATATGCCCGATCGAACCTTGACATTTTTCAGATAAATTACCAGCTTATCGCCCTTGTATTCCCTTTGGCAGACCTCGCCGATATAAACCGCCGCCATATCCCCCGGCGGCGCAGCCTGCTCCGCCACAGGCGGACCAATCTTCAAGCTGACAAAAACCGCCGCCACAAACGCCACACAGACCGCGCATAGTGGTCTTTTCATAAAATAGTACCCTTTCCATAAATTTATTTCAAATATTTCCACAGCCCAGACAGCCCGCCTGGACAGCCCGCTTTTTCAAATATCCTTACTCCACAATCTCTAAATTTCTCTCAAACACCGTTCCCAAATCATACTTATCCCTAAACTTACCGCTGGCGTTCCCATCTATTGAAATCTGCACCTTATTTATATTGCTAAGCTCCGCCAGCGAATTTACAATTGAATAAATAGTAACATCGCTAGTCACATTATTAACCGGCGTCATAAACGTACTGTCAAAATCAATATGGCAGACCCCGTCCCTGACCGTCACGCCCAATATCTTCGTAGCAGGATTAACAGTCGGATAAGACTCCCCATTTGCAGGCCCGCTTATAAGCTGCTCAATCACCAATCTCTCCATCGGCACATTTGAAGCGTCAGCATTATGCACAAGCTCCCTGTTAATCTCTATAAGCCCGTCACCGTCCTCATTTGCAAAATACAGCTTCAACGTAACCTTTCCAACCGCCTCGACCTGCTGAATCCCCGCATTGTCCACAAACATATCCGCCGTCATAACCCCCACAGGCGCGCCGCTGCCGTCAATAAGCGGCTCACCATTTATCGTAAGCATAACATAATTAACCTCCGGAACAGCCGTAAGACTCCTCACAATCGCCGCCCTGGTAAGCACCTCCGTAGTCCGCGCCAGCTCCCTGTACTTCTCACTCAAAGAAACCGTAACCTGCTCGCCGTCAAAAGAATAATTCACAACATTAATATTGCTCGGTATAGTCGCCTTCAGCTCCCTGTTCTCAGGCACACAGCACAAAAGCGTCAGTACCTCGACTATCATCTCCTTCACATCCGTACTCTGAAGATAATGCGTCTCCGTCACAAGCTTAGTCTCATCATTATTCAAATACGAAATCTCCACCGGCGTACCGCTCTTCTTCTCCGCCCCGCAAGCACACCCAGCAATAACACACATAACGACAGCAACTATAAAAATCGCAAATCTCCCAATCCCTTTTCTACCCATACCTATCCTCAATCATTCCCAGCCTTTAAGACAATTCCCAACAACACCCATTATTCACGCCGACTGCAGCCAACACATATCCCAAGCGTAGGCATATATCCCATGAAAACCTTCGGAAACCAACCAAAATTCCTCATTACCACCCAAACTGCAGCCAAAAACGCAGCCCGAGCGTGGGCATATATCCCATGAAGACCTTTGAATGCGTCGGCACTTAGCGAAATAAGCTGCAAAAGCGCAGCTCCTTTTGCAGCGCCATTGAGCTTAGTGTCCGCTACGCTTTCAACTGAGCGCAAGCGATGTCTGAATGGGATATATGCCCACGCTCGGGCGACCTCTTTCACACACCTTACCCCGCCACCTCAATATAAGTAATCGGAATCTTAACAGTAAAAGTCGTCCCCTTCCCTTCCTCACTCTCCACCAAAATAGACCCCCGATGCATAAGTATCGCACTCCTGGTAATCGCCAGCCCCAATCCAGTCCCCCCAATCTCATTAGAATGCGACTTATCCACCCGATAAAACCTCTCATAAATATGCTCAATTGACTCCTGCGGTATCCCTATCCCGCTGTCCGACACCTCCACGCTGAAAAACTGATGGTCAGCATCCAGCACCACCTTAACCCAGCCATTCTCCGTATTATACTTGATCCCATTCTCCACCAGATTTGAAAGCGCCAGCGTAAGCTTCACCTCATCAATCTCCGCATTCACCTGCCTGCGGCTCTCATATATCAGCTTAATATTCGACCTCGCCGCAATCGGTCCCAGACGCTTCAGCATAAGCTCAAGCAGCGCGTTTATATCCACAGTCTCCACATTCATATCAGCTGCCGTGCGCGTCATCTTCACCAGCGAGAGCAGATCCGTAATAATCTTATTTTCCCTGTCAATCTCAGTAGTAATATCACCCATAAATTCACGGTAAAGCTCCGCCGGCACATCCTCCTGAGCAAGCAGGGAATCCGCAAGTACCTTCATCGACGCAAGCGGCGTCTTTAATTCGTGTGAGACATTTGAAACAAACTCCTGCCGTGACGCGTCCAAAGTCCTCATCCTGCCCATAAGCTGGTTAAACGCATCGCCAATCCGCTCAGTCTCCAGATAATCAGTGACGCTTATCTCCTCGTCGGTAAATCCATTCTTCACCTCATTTATCGCGTCAGTAATCTTGTCAAACGGGCGCAGAATAAAGCGGCTCATAAACATGGCTATCCCAAAAATAATGACAAGCGCAAGTATTTCAATAAGCAGCGCCCTGCTTTGAAGATACTCGTAGCTTGAAAGTATGCTTTCCATTGACACGCTCGTGAGCATTACCCCGATTATGCGCGAAACGCCGTCAAGCTTTTCCTCTATCGGAACCACTATCTCTATGTAACGGTTGTCGCGCAGCCGATTTGAAATGCCGCCGCCGTTTAAGCACTTTATTATCTCCTCAGATATGATTGTCTTACCCTCGCTTATGGCATACGTATCCTTTATAATGCGCAGGCTGTTGTTGATTATAAGCACCCTGCCGTCATAAAGGTTTGACAGCTGTGAAAGCTCGGCATTTACGACATCGCTGCTGTTGTCAAGAAGATAATTGTATGTGGTGAGATGATCCGCAATAATCCTAACCTGCGTCTGCACCTCATTTGTCCGCACCATGACGGCATTGTCCATATACCGCCCCAGTATGCCATAGTGAAGTATGACGCACGGAATCAATCCCGATACTATTATAATAAGAAAAATTCTCACGCTAAGGCTTCTCACGCCCTTAAACTTTTTCAATCTCTTTAACGGATTTTTCACGCCGACAGCCATGCCTTTCCTACCTGTAACAGTATTTATTGTTTTTGACTACATATTTACATTCCAAATCTTCATAATATAAAATTACTTTTTCATTATCCCCTTAAAATACGTTTATGACCACTTTTGCCTTATGACTGCTGCGTTTATGTCTGATGCAATATGAAATGTATTCTCCAGCTCCAATAAGTAATCATCATTAATCCTGTCTTTTGGACAGCCTAAAAATACTGTTTCCCCTGTTCCTGCTGTTCCTATATGTATGTCCCAGTTTTTTAATATATCCATCCCTATTAATATGTTGCCTTTTCTGTCATAATTTATATACAGCCTGTTATTTGACAACGAAATTCCACATATTTCAAACTGTGAAACTTTATGCTCAAACTTAAGCGCTTCACTTTTCATTTTATCATCGTAGGTTTTTGGCATAGTATGCTTTTTTCCTCCCGACTCTACGCCATAGCTTAATATATAGTCTACCTCATTTGTTATGTCATCACTTTTTAACTGATTAAGCATTGGCTTTAACAGCGAAAATTTAGCCATTGGCACTGTACTTATTGAACATCCAGTGTCAATTTTAACGCTCACGTTGCTGAATGGCGTACTTACATTATCCAATTTAAACGACGCAAATGTATTAAATGAACCTCCATCACCCTTAACAGTGGGCTGCATTAGTAATTTGATATACTTATTCATCGTATACTACTCCATCTTCCATTTCTTCACTGTTAAAGTATATTGGCGTTATTGGTTTATCCTGTTTAAACCATTTCTCATATTCTTTTTCATCAGTGCCGAAAAAAACCAGAGTGCCTATCAAATCATCGTTATTTATTACCTTTGTATCCGTTAGAATCATATGCACATCTAATATGTTTTTCAGCTCTGACATTTTTACCTGCATGCCTAACTTTAATTCTGGTAATGTGTATTTCTTAATTGCCATCTCCATATTTTTCTTCCCTCCATACACTACTTTTTTATTCGTCTCTGCTGTATTCGGCTGCCATTAATCTTTTATGTTTATATATTTTGTATGGTGCGGTACATCAATATTCCATTAACAGTGACATTACCATTATTACAATTACTGCAAACCCACGTTTTCATTATATTTCAAGGCTTCTCACGCCCTTAAACTTTTTCAATCTCTTTAACGGATTTTCCACGCCGACAGCCATGCCTTTCCTACTTATTTGTAATAATAGCCTACGCCCCATTTTGTATGAACATACTTAGGTTCGCTCGGGTTGTCCTCCACCTTCTCGCGCAGGCGCCTGATGTGTACGTCAACCGTGCGGACATCGCCTGGGTAATCAGCGCCCCATACAAGCTTTAAAAGATTTTCACGGCTATATACCTTGTTGGGATTTAACACCAAAAGCTCCAATAGGTCAAATTCCTTGGCTGTGAGGTTTATTTCCTTATCGTTTATGTAAAGGCGCCTGCCGTCGCAGTCAAGCTTTAAGTCGCCCGCCTCCACTATCTGCGCTTTCTTCGGCGCTTCAGGCTTTGCGGAGGTACGGCGCATTATCGCCTTTATGCGTGCCTTCACCTCCAAAATATTAAACGGCTTCGTGATATAGTCGTCCGCCCCGTATTCAAGCCCCATTATCTTATCCATATCCTCGCCCTTGGCTGTGAGCATCACAATAGGCACATCCGAAAATTCGCGTATCTGCTGGCATACCTCAAGCCCCGTAAGCTTTGGGAGCATTATGTCCAAAAGCACAAGGTCGTACTTGTTGTTTTTTGCCATTTCAAGCGCTTCCTCGCCGTCATATGCGCAGTCTACCTCCATATCATCCTGCTCCAGACTGAAACGTATTCCCTTCACGATAAGCTTTTCATCGTCAACTACCAATACCCTCTTTGCCATTTTTCCCTCTCATTCCGCCGCCTGCTGCCGGCCGCAATATTAAATCCAAGGCATACGCCCAAATTTTCCCCTTTGCCTCATCCGTAAATTTATACCGTGATCTTATCCTTTATCTTTGAAAAAAGCCCGTCTTTTATGCCGTCCACCTTTTTTATGTCCTCTATCGTCTTAAAGCTGCCGTTCTTCTCACGGTAGTCAATTATCGCCTGCGCCCTGGTGCCGCCTATGCCTGAAATCGTGGACAACTCCGCCGCTGTCGCTGTATTGATATTCACCAGACCGCCCGAAACCGCGCCCTGCCCCGTCTGTTCCTGCTGCAGCAAAGCCGCCTGCTCCTCCTTAGTGCGTATCACAATCTGCTCGCCGTCCTGCGCCTGCCTTGCCAGATTCAAGCACGTCTCGTCCGCGTCCTCCGTAAAGCCTCCCGCAAGCTCTACTATCTCATACAGTCTGCTGCCCTGCGGCACATCATACACGCCGGAATTTTTTACAGCCCCGCATATATATACATATATCTGCGTATCTTTCGCCAACGCTTCACCGTCTACACTCTCCGCAACTGTGTCCGCCGTTTTTTCCGCTGCAGCACTCTGCACTTTATCCGCGCTGCCCGCTGCAGTGCCCTGCGCTTTATCCGCTTCGCTTTTTTCCTCCGTCACCAAGCCTTTGCCCGCGTCAAGCTGCATAAGCACCTCGCTTTCCCCATTTCCAAACACATTTGAGCCACACGCGCAAAGCGCAAGCACAGCCGCAAACATAACAGGCATATATTTAATTATTCTGTTTTTCATCTCAATAGCTCCCCTACCCTTCCTCGGATAAAGGTCCCTCTACGCTATCTGTTTATTATTCTATTCTATATTTTTAACTATTACAAGAATTAATTTTTACATTTCACCACATTTTACCCAAAGCCCTTTCCAACAACATATGTCCCCGCCGGGGCGACCTCTTTGCCGCAACGCTCACCACTTAAACAACACAAACCCCACAATCGCCACAACCGCCCCCATTTCCAGATGAAAGTGGATGTCCCGAATCAGGAAAAGGATTCGACCTGTATGAACTTTTCTCTTCCCTCATTTTTGCCAGTGCCGTAACCCCCCCCAGGCTGTCCGAAAACTTGATTTTTAGGCATAAATTTAGCCCCTTTC
>X301_European_Hare__coassemble_886_pt1 | contig 48751 bp, 37 predicted proteins | sample X301_European_Hare__metabat2_low_PE_011 | metagenome-assembled genome bin X301_European_Hare
GCTTATATTTTACAGGCTCAGGCAAAAAAATGACGAAAACAGATATACACACACTGCTCTTGCCCTACCCGTCTATAGCCATAAGCCCCATAGGATCAATATACTTCCCGTCTTTCGAAATCTGATATCCAAGCAGCTCGCTTCCCACGCCTGTCTCAAACAACTCCGTCTGGTTTGTAACCTCCGCGCCCTCGCTTATCTTTGGTTCAGCAGAGCTTCTGTATATTGAGCAATATCCATTTCCGTGGTCTATTGTTATTATGCGCTCTCCTGTTTCGCCTACTGCTATTGATGCAACAGTCCCATTTGCCGCCGCCACCACGCTTGTCCCCTGCTGCGCCTGAAAATACGCTATCGGATTGCCATCAAGCTCCGTGACGGTGTCATTGTATGATGCCGTTCCTTTTATCGGATATCCTGTAGGCACATAGCTCTGCGCTATCTGCGCCTCCCGTTCCTCCTCCTTCTGCACCTTGTCATTCACAGTATCGCTCAAAATCTCTACCTTATTTTGAAGCTCGTCATTCTCCTTGACAAGGTTGTTGGTGGTTTCCCTCAAATCACTGAGCTGCGACGTAAGCGACTCCACCGTCAGATTCGCAATTTTGAGATTGTTTATCATAACCACAAGCCATATGATTATTATAGCCTCAACTGCCGCCAGGCTTCCGTATATAATCAGCTTTTTATTTTTCTCAAACAGCTGCTTCATAATACCCTTATCCAAGTCCATGTACCCCCTGCTGAAAACATTCCAATACTTTTTCAAATGAAAGCCCGCCGCCGAAAATGTCAAGCGCGCTCCCTATCGTAACGTCAAGCCTGCCATTGCCAAGACTTCCAAGCAGGCTGATATCCTCATAGCTGTGCACTCCCCCCGCGTACGTGACCGCAAGGCTGCCGTTCCAATTGCCAAGCCAGCGTACCAAAGCCTGCTCTATTCCCTGCCCTTTGCCCTCCACGTCAACGGCATGGATAAGAAACTCATCACAGTATCCGCTGAGCATGTCAAGAAGCCTGCTGCTTATCTCCTCGTCAGTAAATTTCTGCCATCTGTCCGTCACAATGTAATACCTGCCGTTTCTTTCACGGCAGCTCAAATCAAGCACCAAATGCTCTTTGCCCACCGCCCTGCATATGCGCTCGAGATTATCCATATTTATGCGCCCGTCTTTAAACACATACGACGTGACGATGACATGCGATGCGCCCGCGTCAAGGTAATCACACGCATTCCGGTCATTTATGCCCCCGCCAATCTGCATCCCGCCCTTATACGCGGCAAGCGCGCTTAAAGCCTGCTTTCTTGTCGCTTCATAATACGGGCTCGCGGCAGGATTTAAAAGGATAATATGCCCTCCGCTAAGCCCTTTTTCCTTATAAAGCTCTGCATAATAGTTCGCGCCCCGCTCCGCAACAAAATTTTCGTCCGCCGTACCGCCGCTGTCATTAAGCGATCCGCCTACAATCTGCTTAACTTGTCCATTGTGAATATCTATGCATGGTCTGAATTTCATAGCCTCATTTGTTCCCGCTTTCAGTCATTCTCCAATATTACGTCCTTCATATCGTATCTGCCCGCACTCTTTCCCTTGAGGAATTTCGCCGCCTGCACAGCGCCCTTGGCAAATACCGCCTTTGAGTACGCCCTGTGCGAAAATGTGATAACCTCGTCATTTCCCGCGAAAATTATGTCGTGGTCGCCTACGATAGTGCCGCCCCTGACCGCGCTTATGCCTATCTCCTTGCTGTCGCGCTTTTTGCGCACCTGGCTTCTGTCATAAACATATTCATAGGAATTGTCAAACTCCTCGTTTATCGCGTCAGCAAGCGCAAGCGCCGTGCCGCTCGGGGCGTCAACCTTTAAATTGTGGTGCTTTTCCACTATCTCAATGTCAAAGCCCGCGGGAGCAAGTATTCCCGCCGCCTCCTTCAGCAGCTTAAACAGCATATTTATGCCAAGCGACATATTCGCGGATTTAAGCACCGCCACCTTTTTTGAAGCCTCCTCAACCTTTGCAAGCTGCGCCTCCGACAAGCCCGTGGTGCATAAAACGCAGGGTATCTGCCTTTCCATGCAAAAGTCAAGCAGCGCGTCAACCGCGGACGCGGCGCAGAAATCTATCACCACGTCCGCCGCTACATCACACTTTGAAATATCCGTAAAGACAGGATATGTATTTTTGATATGGTCTGATATGTCTATCCCCGCCACTATCTCGATTTCGCTGTCCTGGGCAATTATCTGCGTAATCATCTGTCCCATTTTCCCATTGCAGCCGTGCATTATTACTCTTGTCATACTGTCCATATACCTCCAAACCGCTGTACTGGCATTATAAAATGCCGTATGCCTTCATAGCCTTTTCAAGCTTTGCCGCGTTTTCAGGCTCCATCTGCGAAAGCGGACGGCGAAGCTCACCTGAACAAAGCCCCATAAGACTTGCCGCCTTCTTTACGGGGATAGGATTTACCTCGCTGAAAAGCGCCCCGATAAGCTCTATCGCCCTCAGCTGCTCCCTGCGGCTCTCCTCGACCCTGCCCTTGAAAAACAAGTCGCATATGTCGTGCGTCTGCTGCGGCGCTATGTTTGAAAGCACTGATATGACGCCCTTGCCGCCAAGCGAAAGTATCGGCACTATCTCATTGTCATTGCCCGAATATACGTCCACACAGCCGTCAGCAAGCGCCTGCAGCTTAGCTACCTGCGCTATATCGCCGCTTGCCTCCTTTATGCCGACTATGTTCCCTACCTCCCTGCAGAGCCTTACCGCCGTGGCAGGCTGGATATTGCATCCTGTTCTGCTCGGCACGTTGTAGAGAATAATCGGCACTTTTACTGAATCTGCTATTATCTTGAAATGCTCATACAAGCCGTTCTGCGTTGCCTTATTGTAATACGGTGTCACAAGCAGAAGTCCGTCAACGCCTGCCTTCTCCGCCTCCTGCGAAAGATATACCGCCGTTTCAGTGCAGTTTGAGCCTGTGCCTGCTACTACAGGTATCCTGCCCGCCACCTGCTTTACACAGAAGCGTATGCACTCGAGATGCTCCTCATGCGAAAGTGTCGAAGCCTCACCCGTCGTGCCGCACACGATAATCGCGTCTGTGTGGTTCTCAATCTGAAACTCGATAAGCTTTGCAAACTCCTCAAAATCAACCTCTCCGCTTTGTTTCATCGGCGTAATAATCGCTACGCCCGCGCCTGTAAAAATTGCCATAAAAATTTCCTCCTCCTGATTTATATATATGCCCGCCGCCATGCGCCACATCTGCGCCAGGCGGTACAGGCTGCTGCCCTCCGGCAGCGCAAATTTCGTAAAACAAAAAACCGACCACCTCACAGACGGTCGGCACTATACACTGAACCCTGTCATATCCGCTGAAAAATCTCATAGAATATAACATAAACGATAGCTCTCCATCTGCTGATGACAGTTATGCGGCTATTAACCGCATCCCCAAGAGAAAACCTCCGCAAAGCCCTCTCCTTCGGCGTTCTTTCCTTTCCTTCCTCATCATTGGCGCGCGGCACCTCGTAAAAAGTAATAATAAAAAACGCAGCCTCTATCCGTTTCTTTATTTTATGATATTATATTATATACTGTCAGCGCATATAATGTCAATGGAAAATTTTTGTCGCGCACCGCCGGCACACCGCGTTGAAACCAGACAAAAAGCATAACACAAAAAGCGCCGCACAGCGCAGCGCTTTTTATCATTTTAATCACCGAAAATTTTATAATTGACTGCCTCAATCTGATAAATCTCGTCGGCAATCTGACATACCGCATTGCTCAGGTATCTGCCTGTCATTATGATGCCCACATCATCTGACTTGGCATCAATGATATGCCTTAAATCCTCCATAGTGATAATGCCGTTGTCTATAAGGCCGAGCACCTCGTCAAGTATCAGAAGACTGCACTCACCAGTGGCTAAAACCTTTTTTGCAAAATTTAAGCCGTTTTTGATATTCTGGATTTCCTCCTGTTTACGCTCATCTGAGATCCGGGAAAACTCCTCCTCGCTTTTTTCAAAACGGAAAATTTTTATCTCGGGCTCAAGCCGTTTTAAAAATTCTTCATTCTGGTTTCTCTTGAGGAAATTTATTATCACGACGCTTTTCCCCGCTGACGCGAACTGTATCGCCCTGCCCATCGCCGCCGCGGACTTGCCGTGCCCGTCACCTCCGTAAACCTGTATTAATCCCTTTTCCATATGTTAATGTCCTATACCTTTCTGTTTTGAGACGGTTATCTCCGTATGCAAAACATAATAGCACACTACAACGGAATATGCAACATTTTTAAAATTCGCCCGCGCTACTATCGCTGCTGTCCTCATTGCTGCCGGGAATTTCAAGCTTGCTTACTGAAACCTCGTAGGCAATCCTCTTTTCAAAATCCTCCTCAGATATTTTTTTCATGTACTCCCTTGACTGGATGCGCCCCCATACAAGGCATCTCTCGCCTATGTTGAAATTGGCGGCATAGCGTGCGTTGCGTCCCCAGCATATGCAGGGAATGTAGTCCGACTTTCCATAAGGGCGGTTCACTGCAAGCAGCAGATCCGCAATCTCGCGTCCAAGCGGTGTCTTGCGGTACACGGGCGCCTTGCATACGAAGCCGTCAAGGAAAATCTGGTTCGTCTTTATGTTCTCGTTTATCTCCTCAACAAACTCAATCTCGCGGGCAAAAACGGATAAGACAAGCTTATTCTTGTGCTCCTCGTGCCTGTTGTAAGAGCGGAACTGTCCGTTTACGACTACCATGGCTCCTCTGTGGTCCTCGCTTACGTCGAGCAGGCGTTCAGAAACCATCACGGGAATAATATCCATAGATTCAGAGAGACGCGCTACCTGAATGTCTACCATATAAAAGCCTTCGCCGTAGATTTCGTGGCTGAACGTAAATTCGCTGACCACTTCGCCCATAACCGTCACCTGGTTGTTTTCAATTACCTTATCTGTCATAATATGTTCTCCCTTCTTTACTAAAAGAATTTTTATTTTGGTATGTATTATAAATATATTCCCAATATTTTCCTTTATTCGTAAATTTTGCCATTTCCTATATATAATTTATCGCAAAAAACACGTCTTTGTCAAACTTTACAACAAAATTCAAATAATTGCAACCATTTTCTACATTTTCCTTGATTTTATATTAAATTTTTGAGTTGCAAAACGGCAGGTTTGGTGATATAGTTTGTAAAGTGACGTTTTTTCGCAGTTTCTTATTATAAGTATAACTTTATATAATTCAATATGTCAATATAATATCAATGCGCTTTAAAACGCGGAAATGGAGATTTTATGAAGCAGAAAAGAGAAGATGTAAGGAACGTGGCAATTATCGCCCACGTTGACCACGGCAAGACTACGCTCGTTGACGGGCTTTTAAAGCAGAGCGGCGTTTTCCGTGAAAATCAGGAGGTTGCCGAGCGCGTGATGGACTCAAACGACATCGAGCGCGAGCGCGGCATTACCATACTGTCAAAAAATACGGCAGTCACCTATAAAAATACGAAAATAAACATCATCGACACGCCGGGCCACGCTGATTTCGGCGGCGAGGTAGAGCGCGTGCTCAAAATGGTAAACGGCGTTATCCTTGTGGTTGACGCGTTTGAGGGCGCTATGCCTCAGACTAAATTCGTGCTAAAAAAGGCGCTGGAGCTTAAGCTTCCCGTCATTGTCTGCATAAACAAGATCGACCGTCCCGAGGCGAGGGCTGCCGAGGTGGTTGACGAAGTGCTGGAGCTGTTTCTTGAGCTTGACGCTGACGATTCACAACTTGACTGTCCTTTTGTGTACGCATCGGCAAAGGCGGGCACGGCTTCGCTTGAAGACGACGGACAGGGTGTCGATATGACTCCGCTCTTTGAAACTATCCTTAATTATATTCCCGCTCCCGAGGGCGATCCCGACGCGGGTACGCAGGTGCTTATCAGCACTATCGATTACAATGAATATGTAGGGCGCATCGGCGTGGGCAAGGTTGACAACGGCACTATCAAGGTCAATCAGGAGGTTGTCATCTGTAACCATCACGATCCAGACAAGCAGAAAAAGGTCAAGGTAAGCAAGCTTTACGAATTTGACGGCTTGAACAAGGTGGAGGTCAAGGAAGCGGGCATAGGCTCCATAGTGGCGATTTCAGGCATCTCGGATATCCATATCGGCGATACGCTCTGCTCTCCCGACGATATCTGCCCCATTCCTTTCCAGAAAATAAGCGAGCCTACTATTGCAATGCAGTTTATGGTAAACGATTCCCCGCTTGCAGGGCAGGAGGGCAAGTACGTCACCAGCCGTCACATACGCGAAAGGCTTTTCAGAGAGCTTAACACCGACGTATCGCTGCGCGTGGAGGACACGGACAGCACGGACTGTTTTAAGGTATCGGGACGCGGCGAGCTGCATTTGTCCGTGTTAATAGAAAATATGCGCCGCGAGGGCTACGAATTTGCCGTGAGCAAGGCTGAAGTGCTTTACAAGACTGATGAAAACGGCAAACAGCTTGAGCCTATGGAGATTGCATATATTGACGTTCCCGAGGAGTATTCGGGCATTGTCATCGAAAAGCTAAGCCAGAGGAAGGGCGAGCTGCGCAATATGGGCAAGGCAAGCGGCGGATATGCGCGCCTTGAGTTTTCCATACCCTCCCGCGGGCTTATCGGCTACCGCGGCGAATTTATGACCGACACGAAGGGCAACGGCATCATAAACACTATTTTTGACGGCTACGGTCCGTACAAGGGCGACATCCAGTACCGCAAGCAGGGCTCGCTTATAGCGTTTGAAGCGGGCGAGGCAATCACCTACGGACTTTACAATGCCCAGGAGCGCGGTACGCTGTTTATCAGCCCCGGGGAAAAGGTTTATTCAGGAATGGTTGTCGGCCAGAACGGCAAGGGCGAGGACATCGAGATTAATGTATGCAAGAAAAAGCAGCTCACAAATACGCGCTCATCAAGCGCTGACGAGGCGCTAAGGCTTACCCCGCCCAAGATTTTGAGTTTAGAGCAGGCGCTTGACTTTATTGACTCCGACGAGCTTCTCGAGGTCACTCCTGAAAATCTGAGGATAAGGAAAAAAATACTTGATCCGACGCTCAGGAAAAGAGCATCTTTTAAGAAATAGATACTGCAAAAAAGAAAGGACTGTCCGCCAGCCCTTTCTTTTTTAATTACATCATTATGCCCATAATCTTCATCTTCTGGTTTTGGTTCTGCTTCTGCATCATAATTTCAAAATGCTCCAAAAGCTGGTTTGTCTTTAGCTTTGACGCAGCCTCCGCCATATCTGTGTCCTCCATGCGGCTTCTTGAGGCTGTCAGGTTATATGCCGCCAAATCATTATAATTGCGCACATGCTCCAAGCCGTTTGCCGAAGCGCCCATTTTGCTCCTCGCGTGGGGCACCTTCTCGAGCGCGCCGCTTATGGCATCAAGGTCAAAGTCCTTTGTGACGTCAAAATCCGCGATGCCAAGCGATTCAAGCGTAGTATCCGCCATTTGAATACTCATGCCGCCGCCCATCGGATTAGTCGCAAGCTGCATATCAGCCATGCTGCCGTCCAAAAGCTTTTTCTCGTTTAGCGACGTGTTCTGGGACATAAACTGTATATCGTCCTTGAGCTGGTCAACCTCCATCTGAACCATCTCCCTGTCCGAATCTGACAGCAGACCGTTCTGCGCGTATATGCCAAGCTCATTCATTCTCTGCAGAGAATCGCTTATGCCGCTCATCGCCCCGTCCGCCACGTTTATCACGCCCGTACCCTGCCAAGCGTTCTGCGTGCCGACATTCAAGCCGTTTTCTTCCTTTAAAACCTTCTGTATAATCGCGAAAGCAGCCGCGTTGTCTGCCGCTCTGTTGACTTTCCTGCCGCTTGAAAGCTGTGCATACAGATTGTGAGTGCTGTGGCTGTTAATAGCTCCTATACTCATCTGACCACTTCCCTTCATTAATTTGAATATCTTGATGATTTTTATTTATTATACAGCAATTTTATTTTCCAAACAAGGCTTTATCTGGAAAACTTATCTAAAAATTTATAACTTCTGGCAAAAATTGTCCCAACCCCATTGCTGACGCAGAACATCAGGCACACAAAACTTCCGCCTGACAAAAGCAGAGTGGCTGCAATCCCTAAAGCGCCTTCTTAAATCGCATCCAAAGCCTGCGCCAAATCCGCTATCAAGTCCTCCTTGTCCTCCAAACCGCAGGAAATGCGGATAAGCCCTGCGGGTACGCCTGCCTCTTTTAGCTGCTCCTCATTCATCTGCCTGTGTGTAGACGTCGCGGGATTGAGACAGCAGGTTCTTGCGTCGGCGACGTGCGTTTCAATGGCCGCAAGCTTTAGATTTTTCATAAAGATTTCAGCCGCAGCCTTACCGCCTTTTAATTCAAAGGACACTACGCCGCAGCCGCCCTTTGGCAGATATTTCTGCGCGCGCTCATAGTACTTATCCGTTTTCAAGCCTGAGTAATTCACACTATCCACCTTGGGGTGAGCCGCCAGAAATTCCGCAACCGCCTGTCCGTTCTCGACGTGCTTTGGCATTCTCACATGCAGGGATTCCAAACCCATATTTAAATAAAACGCGTGCTGCGGCGACTGTATGCAGCCTAAATCGCGCATCAGCTGTGAGGTTGCCTTTGTGATAAATGCGCCCTCTTTTCCGAATTTTTCCGCGTATGTTATGCCGTGGTAAGACTCATCCGGCGTACAAAGCCCAGGGAATTTGTCGGCATGCGCCATCCAGTCAAATTTTCCCGAATCAACAATCGCGCCGCCTACGGCAACGCCATGCCCGTCCATATATTTAGTCGTGGAGTGCGTCACAATGTCAGCCCCCCACTCAATCGGCCTGCAGTTTACAGGCGTAGGAAAGGTGTTGTCCACGATAAGCGGCACGCCGTGCTTGTGCGCGGCATTTGCAAATTTTTCTATGTCAAGCACCGTAAGCGCGGGGTTTGCGATAGTCTCCCCGAATACTGCCCTTGTGTTATCCCTGAACGCGGCATCAAGCTCCTCGTCAGTGCAGTCAGGCGAGATAAATGTAGCCTGTATTCCCATTTTCGCCATAGTCACTGAAATAAGGTTGAATGTGCCGCCGTATATTGACGATGACGCCACGATATGGCTTCCCGCCTCGCAGATGTTGAAAAGCGCCATAAAATTAGCCGCCTGCCCTGATGACGTGAGCATTGCGGCGCTGCCGCCCTCCAAAGCGGCTATCTTTGCCGCCACCATGTCGTTTGTCGGGTTCTGCAGCCTTGTGTAAAAATATCCCGACGCCTCCAGGTCAAACAGCTTTCCCATATCCTCACTTGTCGAATAGCGGAAAGTGGTGGACTGTACAATAGGTATTTGTCTAGGCTCTCCGTTTCCGGGAGTATATCCCCCCTGCACGCACTCTGTTCCGATTGAATAATCACTCATTGCATTTTTCTCCTTTTGGTTTTTAACACATTATACTATGTCCGCATAATTTTCTCAACAATTTCAATCCATATTCTTTTTATCACAATGCCGCTGCTCACCTGCTTAAAGTCCGCACCAATTCCACATACCTTTTGGATTTACTTTGTATATCCTCACGCGTCACGCCGTAATATCTGTAGATGCCCTTATATATGCGGTTAAATTCCTTTCTTACTTTCCTGCCGCCGCTGCAGCCTCCGCCGATGTAGCCGTACTTTTTTTCGATACCGATATGTATATTGTCATTCACGTCGCCAAACACTTTTTTATATTTGTGCATATCAATGTCAAATGCGGACTGCGGCACCTCCATTGCGCGTTTCATCTGTTCTTTTGCCTGTTCTATGTGAAGCTTTATGTCCTCTGCCGACTCCCCCTTAAGCTTCGGGATTTCGGCGTATTCCCCCAGAAGCTCGGGGGCATACTGTATGATAAAGGAAGCCCTCATTTGCGTGTATTCATTTATAAATTCGCCAGATTCTCTGTCCACCTCGGCAAGACCGCACTTATTTACGATGTAGTCCGCCGTCTCGTCCATGCTGTGGGGTTCACATTTTATCGTCTTTTCCACGCAGTATTTCCTTATTTTATGTTTAAGCCTTTTCAGCTGCTGTTTCAGCGTATATTTTTCAGGCTTTTTTAAAATAAAAACTGATGTCGGTCCATCACCAGTTTCGATACGCGTAACGTTAGAAGCGCCTTTTTTATTTTTTATCATCAATTTCCTCCGTTCATATCCGCAAGCATAAAAAATGAAAGCGCGGCGTTTATTCTGACAAAAAATTTGGACGGAATATATGCCGCTAATTATGTCCGCGTATTATTCCGCCCAAATCATTAAAACTTAAATGTCACTTTACAATTACATCAGACGCTGTTTTTTACCGCTTGCCATAACCGTTAAATTAAATTGTCTTTATCACAGTGTCAAACGCGTCAAGCCTTATTTTCTCCGCGCCGTACTCTGTATTTACAGTACACTCCTGCGTCGTGTCGGAATTGTTTATCACTACAAGAGTCCTGCTTTCAGGGTAGAATGCGCACTCCATATCGGCATTGTCCGTGAGATAATTTCCGTCTGCAGCTTCGCCGCCCGCATTGAGTATAAGGTTAAAAAGCAGCTTTGTATTTGCATTGTTGACCTCAAATGATGAAAGGTAAATGCCATGTCCCTTTCCAAAGCTGTTTGTCGTAAACAGCGGGTTATTGTCCTTTGCCGCAAGCACTGTCGCCTTGCCGTCTGTCAGATGGCACTTAACCTTTTCCGGAATGTCCGCGCCTGCCGTAAGCGCAGCTTTTGCCGCTTTCTCGTCAACGTCAAAGCTCCACTGTCCATGGCACACTCTGTCAATAATGTCCTCGTCAACGCCGAGCACATGCGCCATTCTAAAGTAAGTGTCAAAGCCAGGCACAGCAGAGGGCTCGCCTACGCCGATAAACGTGCCGCCGTCATATACCCATTTGGTAAGCTTTTCAATGACAGCCTCGTCTTTCCAAGCATCGCCGCCGCTCCATGCGCTGCCCGCCGCGCCCGCGTTTATAACCACATCAACATCTGAGAGAGCGCCGTTCTTTACATCATCAAAATTTATAAACTTCACGTCCACGGGAAGCCCGCTCAGCGCCTCATTTATATGAATTAAGTCATGCATATACGTCTCATGGAAATGTCCCGAAAGCGACCACGAGCGCATAGCGCCCCAGTAGTGGAGCACGGCAGCCTTAGTCTTGCAGCGGTACGGCTTTCCTGCCTTGTGGAGCTCCCTTATCGCCCTGAACTCATCGGAAATCTTCGCTATATATTCCACAAAATCGGGGAAATCCTCAACCAAATGTATATACCCGCCAAGCCCTATGCGGTCTATCGGACAGCGCAGCAGCGCACGCCTTACGCTGTTCCAGTATTTCTTGGCATCAAGCGTAGGATTGCCGCCCTCCATAAATGTAGGCGCGCCGCCAAGCCCTACAGGGAACAGATACGGATGAAGCCTTATCTCATGCGTATCTACATCCACGCCCGAGCAGAGCCTTACCTCATATCCCGAAAATACGCATTTAATCAGTCCGTCAAAGCCAAAGTTTTTAAATGTCGGTTTATACGGCTCTATTCCTACCCAGCTGTCGTCATAGAATACATACGCCTTTTTATTGTACTTATGCGCTATGTCAACCAGCTCTTTTCCAAAGCTGATTACAAAGCTGTTGATAAAATCGATCCAGTCGGCTTTTTTCTTATTGCCCGGCATATGCGTCACGTGGAGTTTGCCTTGATTGATAAAGTCCTCCGCCGTAAGACTGTAGCCGTATTTTGCAGCGAAATCGTCAAGCATCTTGGGGCTTACCGTAAAATCATAAGATGCCCAGTCCGAATAAATCTGCCTGTTCCTCTCGCTGCTGCCCCATATCCAGACAAAGTTGTAGAACATTGACGTAAACCTGACTACCGTCGTCGCGGGATGCTTTTCGCACCAGTCGGTGAGCCAGTTTTTCATATACTCCTGCGTCTCGGGATATACGGGATCAATCTGCATGAGATGCTCCTTGTCCCAGTTGTTCGTGGTGTGGTTGTACATCGAAATTTCTTCCCAGATGCGGTATGCAAAAAAGCTCACAGTATATTTATGCCACGGCGCTACACCCTTTATCGTAACTGAGCCTGCCGCCTTGTCATAAGTCCACTTTGAATCGTCTACAAGCGTGTCCGTAGTCCTGTCATAAACCTGCCAGTATTTAAGCGAATCCTCACTGTCATTTATCCTAAACTGCTCATCAAAATAATCGGCTAAAAGCCCCACTGTCAGAGTATCCTTGTCAGCGACTACGGGCTGCGTCATAAGAAAACTCTGCTGCAGCTTATCCTGATTTTTCTTTGCCCATTCATTGTGATCCCTGATTATGCATATCGTGGAATAGATGCCATAGCCCGCATCTATTATCTCGTCTGAAAGCTCCGTGCCGTCGCTGTCCCTTATAACGTCAGCTCCCCATTTTTTTGCAAGCTCCAGCGTCAGTTTCTCATAGCCTGCCTCGCCCGGCATTGTAAATCCGCCCTTGCTTTTTACATTTTCAACAGTTCCCATTAGTTTATTTCCTTTCAAATTATATATTTAGTCCTCTGCACATTTTGGCAGCGTGTCCTCTTGTAATTAAAGCCCCCATATCCTCGCCGTCGCCGATAATGCCCATTGAATACGCCGTCCTCACAAACGGCACGCAGTACGGCGCGCATTTGTCATCATATACGCAGGGCTCCTCCTTTGGCAGCGCCCTTCTTCCCTTGCAGGCGCTCATCATAAGGGCGATAAACTCCTGCGTCGTTATCTTCTTTTGCGGCATAAGGCGCTTATTTTCAACCATCTGCGGCGGTATAATCTCATTCTGGTACGCGCACTCCACAGCGCCCGCATACCACTCATGCCCCGCAATGTCGTCATAGACATCATTAAACACGTTTGTGGGAAAAAATTTTGCCGCCTTTATAACCATGTCAATCGCTTCAGCGCGTATCAGCATATCGTCAGGCCGCTCCAAATCCGCAAAAAGCTCCGTATTGCCGGCAGGATTTGATATGTACCTGTAACGCTCCGGGGGCACAGGCGGCTCTTCGGCTCCGTGTGGCTCCCACTCTCCTGATTCATATGTGACAAATTGGGAAAGCCCGTCTATCTTTCCTCGTATTTCATCAGCGATAAAGCCTGCCATTTTGTACGCGCCATAATCGTTTGTATGCGTATAGTCGCGTGGAAAATAATACGGCTTAGCGCCTTCAAGACCTTTTTCCTTAACAAAAGCCATACTCAGCGCATGAAGGTCAAGCACAGGCACATCATACTCGCTGCCAAGCTCCACGCATACTTTTGCATATTCCTCCAGCAAATCATTGTATGAGCCGTCGGGCTTCCATGTATTTCGCGCAAGCGGCGTCACGATCACGGGAAACGCCCCCGCCTCACGCGTCTCTTTAATATAGGCGATAAGTCCATCGCGATAGCCGCCTCGCGCCATAAGGTGCTTCTGCTTCTGGTCATTGTGGGCAAACTGCATAAATACATGGTCGCCCGCCTTTAGTTGCCCCCTCAAAATATCATAATGGCCTTCTGTCCTAAAGCTTTCCACAGTAAGCCCCGAATGTGAGTGGTTTGCTATCGACACGCCGTCGCGAATAAACATGCCGAGCATCTGTCCCCATCCCGAATAGCTTGTCGCAGGCGAATACGGATACTCCGCAGGCTGGTCTGTAACTGTCGAATCGCCCGCTATATGTATAGTCGGACAATCCACACGCCGTATAGTCAACGATGAAAGCTTAGCATTTTTCCCAAGCAGCGAAACTCCTATGCTGCGCCTGTCATAGCGCACCGTCTTTGTGCGCGGCACTACATCACACACGCAGAATGGAAAAACAACAGTGACGCTCCGCGCGGGAATAATATTTCCCCTATACACAAGGCGTCTTGCCCCCGCAAACAGTAAAACCTCGCCCTCGCCGTAAAACTCAACGCTGACCTCATAATTTCCCGACTGCTCCACATCCGCCTTAAAGCACAGTGGAATAAGCCTTCCCTCCTGCGCCTCGATGCGCTTTGTGACTTCCTCAGAATCAATATAACAGCCGCGCTCATCAAGCTTTATGTAGGACATATTTTCATCACGATACCAGTACGGCACTTCAAAACCAAGCGCAAGCTCCGAAAGGCGCAGAAGCTCATCATTTCTTCTGCCCTCCTCCGTTATAAAGCCAAAGCCCGCTTCTTTGCCGTACTGCCTTATTATGTCTGATTTTCTAAAGTCAAACGTCTTTTTGGACAATTATAATGCACCGTCCTTCTGCAAATCGTCAGATACAAGTATCTTGGCGAAGAACGCAAGCGCAAGTCCCTGTCCCCAGCCCTGTATCCAGTCTCTTGAAATATTCTTGTAGCCGTCAGCATCATTCATAACAGCCGTACCGCCCGATACATTGAGCACCCTGCCGTCCGGACTTACATTTTCAAGCATACCCTTTATCGCCTTATTTATGTACTTTGAGTGGAGCGGATTAGCCCTAGTCACCATAGCCGCCGCAATACCCGCAGACGCCGAAACCTCCTCATATGAGCTCTCATCATTTAATATTGTCCTCCACAGACCATTTTCAGTCTGCACAAGCTTAATCGCTGCAAGCTGGTCATTCAAAGAACCCGCAACGTCCATATACTTAGGGTAGAGATAGCACTTAGGCAGAATATCGCCCACCTGAGACATAGTAAACGCCGCCCACGCATTGGCGCGTCCCCAGTAAAAGCCAGACATATGGTTCTTCGCTATATTGTCCCAGCCATGATAATACAGCCCCGTATTCGGATCCTGCAGATATTTGATGTGCCAGTAATACTGATTGAGCGCGTCCTCGATTATATCCTCGTCTTTAAGCTCCACGCCTACTCTAAGCAGGAAAAACGCCGCCATAAAAAGCGTGTCCGCCCAGCACTGCTCAGGGAAATCATTGTTTGCGGAAACAGTATGCTGCAAAACATTGTCGCCAAAGCGTAGCGCGTCTTTTCTGAGATACTCCACCTTGCTCATAACTATATCCCAATATTTCTGCTCGCCCGTAGCCTTGTAAATCGTAATCAGACAATGCCCCATAGCGCACGCATTTACAGTCCACACAGAAGGAAGCCCAAGGTCAATAAGCTCGTCAACCCTGTCCTTCAAAACCTTCAGATACTCCTCCTTGCCAGTCTTTTCATACGCATCGGCAATACCAAAATAAGCCACCCCGCAAGGCCAGTCCCATGTGAGGTCCATCTGCATAGTCCTTTTGACAATCCTGTCAATTACCTCCTCAATTTCCTTTTTGTCATACTCCAATTTAAGCATACCGCAACCCTTCCTTTCTTTTATTAAAATATAAATTTGTGCAAATTTATATATTCGCATTATATATAAATTATCACATTATTTTCGCAAAAATTCCAGTACATTTTAACTAAAATCTTTGCGAAAACAACCTGATAACACACTTTTTATTCTACTCACCCAAATTTTTATCTATAATAATAAAAATCACCAAATCTGCCAACCAACATCCAGCCCGAGCAGGGACATATATCCCCTAAGGACCTTGGAAAGCGTCGGCACTTAGCGAAATAAGCTGCAAAAGCGCAGCTCCTTTTGCAGCGCAATTGAGCTTAGTACCGCTACGCTTTCCACTGAGCGCAAGCAATGTCCGCAGGGGGATATATGTCCCTGCTCGGGCGTCCTTTTGCCAATACCCATTTCCTATTAACATATAGCCCTCGGACAAGCCGAGGGCTATACTATTAACTGACTCTATCAAACTGTTTTTAAGATTACTGCAGCTTAGTAGACTGTCCAGCCTCGTAAGCCTGAATTCTCTCGTCAACGATCTCCTGATATCCTGCGTCAGCATACTTCTTCGCAAGCTCAGTATACAATGCGTCAAACTCCTCCGGCTTGCACATCGTCAACTGATCTCTGTACTCCGTATAAAGCTCAAGCAGCGTAGCCTGATACTCTGAAGCCGACTCAATAACAACCGCAAAGTTGCAGTCCGCTACAGCCCAGCCTTTTTCAGCAACCTCAACCTTAGCATTGTAGTTGTCAATAAGCTCCTGCTTAAAGTCCTGAGGAAGTCCCTGAGGAGAGCTCATACCGATAACGTCCTCGATAGTACCAGCGTTTCTAGCCTCGATAGTTACACACCAGTAATCCTTGTTGTTGTTATAGCCCTGCTTGTACTCACCATCATAATCACCTACAGATGCAGGAAGTCCGTCGTCGCCTACCGTGTAGTTCTCGCCTTCGATACCCCACTGCATTGTGAAAAGGTTATCCTCTAACGTCATCCACTCCATGTACATCCAAGCTGCCTTGATTTCGTCCTCAGTAGCCATAGATGAGAAGCCAATCATCATACCGAACGGGTTGTCTGAACGATATGCAGGAACTGTGCCGCCCTCGGGATCATCCGTCGTAGCCTGAATCTTAACCGCAAGCTTGCCGTCAGGATTCTGCTCATAGAATGCCGTAAGGAAATCAACATCTGCTGAAATATAGCCTGAATACTCTAATGTCTTGCCGTTTACAAAGTTAGCCTTTGCTGTCTCAATATCCGTTACATAATACTCAGGATCTGTGAAGCCTAAGTTGTACTTCTCGTTCTCTCTCTGAAGGAACTTCCTATTTGCCTCGTCGCCAAGAGCAGGTATAGCGTAGTCGCCGTATGCAGCCCAATTCTCCTCGTCAAGAGGGAAAGTTCTGAATGCATAGTTCTGGTCAACGCCCGCGCCTGTTACCATCTGACCTCCAAGCGGATGCTCTGCGATTCCTTCGTCGATAAGCTTCTGATAAAGCTCTTTCTGCTCAGCCCAGGTTGTAGGATACTCTGAGTAGCCTACCTGCTCAAGCCAATCCTGACGATAGAAGGTTACATATGTGTAACCTGTATTGTAGTAAGGTCTCTCAGCAAGCGCGAAATAGCACTCTGCATCCATCTGAGTATATCCAAGCTGGTCTAAGTCAACCATTCTCTGATAGTATGTAGGAGCTACCTGTGCAAACTCATCAATGTCATATGTCGTAAGGTATCCGTCATTTGCCCACTGTGCAAGCTTAGGATAGTCATACTCCATAAGGATTGTAGGAAGGTTCTGGTCTGCCGCAAGCAAAGCGTAAGATGTCAAAACATCAGAACGCGTGATAGGCACGTACTCAACCGTAATGTTGTACTTGTCGCCAAAGTTCTCCTGTACCCAGTGTGTCCAATAGTTGTCGCTTACATTGGGAACGCCCTCAGCGCCTCTGTCATATACAGGTATTTTAAGAGTTACGTTCTCAGCAAACGGCTCCCAGCCATCGATACCGGCAACAGCCGCTGTATCGCCCGTACTTGCAGCATCGCCTGTAGACGCTGCGCTGTTGTCTGTTGACTGTGATGTGTTCGCATTTGTAGACGCGTTTGAGTCTGATGCAGGCGCAGATGAATTGCTTCCGCCGCCGCACCCTGTCAGCGAACCCATTGCCATAACACCCGCAAGCGAAAGTGCCATGGTCTTCTGAAGAGTGTTCTTCTTCATAATTTAATTCCTCCTTGTAAAATAATCTATAGCTAACCCGCCCTATGCGAGATAACTAACACATTAAACTAATCCTCCATAACGCTCAAAAGCAGCTTTTTTATTTATCAAATACCTATAAAAAACGCCGCCCTTGCGTTTTAACCTTTAACTGCTCCTATCATCGCGCCCTTTACAAAATACTTCTGCAGGAAAGGATATATGCAGATAATAGGTATCGTTACGAACATAATAGCCGCCGCCTGCAGAACCTCGGGCGTACTCGTTACCGCCGCCGCCTCTGAAAGCGTAGCCGTCTGCGCCTCTGCCGCTGATGAAACAAGCTGTGAAAGCTTATACTGTATCATCTTAAGATTCTCGCTTCTGATATAGTATGCGTTGTCCGCGTATGCATTCCAGCGGCCTACCGCATAGAAAAGCGAAAGCGTAGCCAAAATCGGCTTTGACAGCGGAAGCACGATCCTTGTAAGGATCTGGAAGTTTGACGCGCCGTCAAGAAATGCCGACTCTTCAAGGCTGTCAGGTATGCTCGACTGTAAATTAGTCTTCATAATGAGCATATTGTAGGGCGAATAGATCAGCGGAAGTATCAGCACCCACATATTGTCAAGCAAGCCTAAATTACTAAAGAGCAGATATGTAGGAATAAGGCTCGCGCCAAAATACATCGGGAACATCAGAATAAACGTAAAAAACGCTCTGCCTTTAAGTCGCTTCTTTGAAAGCGGATATGCCGCGCACGTACATACCACCATACCAAGCACCGTAAATATAAATGTGACAATGATACTGTAAATCATGCTGTATACCATGCTGCCGTCTTTAAAGAGCGAAGAATACGCGTCAAACGTAATGCCCTTCGGTATGAAAGCTATCTGTTTTGCAAGCACAAAGCTGTTGCCTGATATTGATTTTGCGAGCAGATGTATGAAAGGAAGTATACATGTCAGGCACAGCAGGGTTATAATTATCATCATAACCGCGTCGCTTACACGGAACTTATTAATGGCTCTGTTTCCGTCATTTGCAATCTCCGCGCCGCGGACTACTTCTTCTTTTTTCTTTGCCATTATTACTCCTCCTCCTTTACAGCAAGCCGTCTTCGCCAAGCTTCTTAGCTACCCAGTCGGACAGCACGACAAGCATAAGACCTACTACAGACTGGAATATACCTACCGCCGTAGCCATGCTGAACTTAGCGCTCTGCAGACCTTTTTCATATATGTAAATAGCAAGCTGATACTGGAAATCCTTTACCTGAGAGTTGCCAAACTGCTGCAGACGCTCGAAGTTACTGTTCATGACACGCCCAAGGTTCATGATAAGCAGCGTGACAACCGTGCTCTTGATACCGGGCAGCGTAATGTGCCACATTCTTTTCCAGCGGTTCGCACCGTCTATCATCGCGGCCTCATAAAGCTCTCCGCTTATGCCCGTAATCGCCGCCAGATAAATAATCGTGTTCCAGCCCATTCCCTGCCATACGCCTATGAGCAGATACGTGACAGCCCAGTGCCATTTTTCAGTCAGGAACGGAATACCCTCGCTGATAAATCCCATATTCATAAGCGCAATATTCACAAGACCCGTGGAGGGCTTAAACATTGTATATGCAACGCTTCCTATGATAACCCATGAAAGGAAGTGGGGCAGATAAAGGATTGTCTGCGTTACCTTCTTGAATTTAGGATAGCGGAGCTCGTTTAACATAAGGGCAAGAATGATAGGCACGGGAAAGCCTACAAGCAGGTCAAGCACATTGAATATAATGGAGTTTTTTAATGACCTGTGGAAATCGGCATCCTTGAAAACCTTCTGGAAGGTCTCCCAACCTACCCATTTGCTGCCTGCATAGCCTTTGGCGGGTTTATAATCCATAAACGCCATACGCATGCCGGGATATGCAGCATAGTTAAATACAATTACAATTACCAGAGGAATCAACAGCATCACATACAACTGCCAGTCGCGTTTAAAGCTGTTTTTCCAGGAAACGCTTGTGACGACTTTTTTGCCGCCACCTTCTTTTTTCGCCATATGCCCTAACCTCCCTAAATAAATTTGTTATTTTGTACAGCTTAAGTTGTACTATATTAGTATTATTATGCATTTTTTTACTTCTGTCAATTTATTTTTCAGCAAAAACTATGCATTTTCAACTATTTATCTTCTGTTTTTCTCTTATTTCAATGGACAATTTGTATGTCAATTTGCAAATTGTACAATTTTTATTAGACAATTTTGCTATTTTATAAAAATTTTTCTTATATTTGGGAATGAAAGAATTTTTACGGAATTGCTTTTTGGTTGTTTTTGGAAATGGCGTTTTAATTTTCAATAAAAAAGTCCGCAAACCCTTGAAAGGGCTATACATATATGTAAATTTACAGCAAGCGGGTCTGCCCTTATGCTTTCCCTTGTGTTATATCCTTTTCCCTTATGTTATGAACTCCCATAAGGGCAAAATAGGGCTTCCTTTATCCTGGTGGTAATTTACAGATGTGGATAGATGCGGAAGATTCTCTGGCTTTGCTATGCGTTAAAATCTATGCAGATAAAGTTATTTCCAATGCTTTAACTGCGAAAGCTGCAAATCAAACTGATTGCGTCTGGTTTTTTCATCTGCGTTATCTGTATTTGGCTGCGTATCTCCTGTTTCCCAGCGGCTAACCGCCTGTCTGGTAACGTGTATCTGCTCTGCCAGTTCTTCCTGTGTAAGATTATTTTTTCACGCAAATTTTTGAGAACATCTCGTGTTTCCATGCCTGTCCTTCCTAATGAATATGTTATTATTCATTATAAGTTCAAAACCTAATTTTGACAAGCAACTCGCTGTTGCTGTGGAATAATGGATGCTGTCAATCAAATTCTTGTGTATTTTTCTGTTGATATGTTGTGTAATTTTGTGTATAATATAATTGTAGGGAGGGAAACCATGAATCCAAGGAACATCGCAATCAAGGACTTAAACAGCAACGGATATCAATTAAAGAGGAGCGGCGGAAATCACGACATCTACTATAACCCTGAAACAAAGTATTCCATCCCTCTGAAGCGCGGGCACTTTGATGAAGACGATCTCCGCTACATACGCAAGGAAATTAAACAGTGTAGTCTCGGAAAGTCAGTAAAAGGAGGCCGACAATGAAATATACCTATACCGCAACATTTGAACCCAACGAGGACGGCACAAAATATTACTGCAGAGTGCCTGATCTCCCCGGGTGCATTACCACTGGGGACAGCATCGAGGATGCCATTGAAATGATTACGGATGCCGCCAGCGGGTGGCTCGTGGTCGCTGAAGATGAGGGGAATGAGATTCCTGCTGCCACGCCGCAATGCAGGCTTGACATTCCAGAGAACACCGCATGCTCAATCATCTGCATTGATACGCTCGCCTACCGTGCAGCTACGGACACAAAGGCGGTCCGCAAAAACGTATCTCTCCCTGCATGGATGGCCGCCCTTGCAGATAAGCGGGGCGTGAACTGCTCGCAAGTTCTCCAGGATAGCCTTATGCAGCTGCTTAATTCCAGACACGCACAGCATTAACTTCTATGAACGCACTTAAAAAGGCATATGCGCCCTGCATGTGCCTTTTGCGTTTCCTATAGCGCTTCAAGGCGTATAACAGCCAGTGATTTCAATGACATTTCCATCTGGATCGCGCAAGCAGAAAAACCAATATGGACTGCCCGCGTTCATATATCGTATTTCCGTCATATCGGACGCGATGTGAAGTTCCCTGACGCGCTCATATTCCTTTCTCAAATCTGGCGTAACCAAGTTGATGACTATTTTTCCGCTGTTTTGTTTTTCTGTTATCGCTACATAGTCATCATAAAGCGGGACAAGCTCTCTGGCAAGTTCTACCTGATCTGGATGCTCCGCATCAAATTTTACATTGAGCAGACAGAGGCAAAGATTGCCGACATTGAAAATTGCAAAGCGCGTCTTGTTCTGCGCCGAAACATTCTTTTCCAAAAGCTGTTTATAAAAAGATACCGATTGATCAAAATCGCGTACAATTAGGTATATCGCTCCTGTTTCAAGCATTTTTCGTTCCTCCATACAAAAGTAAAATCTCAAAATCTGAAACCAATGTGGGTAAACACGCAGGAATTAATCAATATTGTAAGTTTTACTTAATCTCCCGTCCACGCATTTAGGGATATTCCTTGTCAATTCTGCTCCAATACAAGCCACTGATATTCGTCATTTTCTTTGGTGTATATGCTCTGATGCGCATTAAAGTGTAACTTGCTGCGGATATGAGAACATTGCTGTCAATCAGCACCCTCATTCACCATCATCCTCATTTCGCATTTCTTTGATAACGGAAAATGGCTTCATTACGAAATGTCTTGAAAATTACATAACGAAAAATAGATCTCTCCTTTACGGAAAAAGGCGGCTACAAACTTCATGTTCATAACCGCCATTGCGCTGTGTTGCTATTTATATCTCGCTCCAGCCAAAAGTAACAACTTTCTTTAATTGCATGGTAATGTTTATCATTTAAACTTTTTGATGCCTCACTACATGTTGCCTTTGCCATTTCAACATCTGTTACGCCGTTGTTTTGATATTAAGCTGTGATATTGATTATTCCAACTGCATTGATTGGTTTTCTAACTCCTTAACTACATCAAGGGATAGTTCCGTAGCTTCTGCTATTTCCTCTAAAGTCATTTTACCTAACTTTATTAAATGTACTGCTGTCTTTTTTGCTTTATTCTGTTCTGCTTTTTGTGCCGCTTCATTCCTCATATCTTCCAACATTTTACACATGGCCGCCACTCCTTTCTCGTCCTGCTTGAAATACCTTGCTTTTTTAGCAAGCGCTTCATAATTCATATCATCGGGATTGGTGCATGAAGATTGTAACATACCGCTCTACTGGATATATCGGCTGATTTCCTTTCATTACGTCATTTTCAGTTATAAAAATAACATAACTGTCTGGAATATCCTCCGTATCATCGCCTGCTTTTAATATATGTGCGTCCAGCAGGCTGCTGTTGTGCCTCGCCCTTTTTGCGCCCGCCCCTGCGTCTTTCCTTTGAATTTCCACGTCAAATTCCCTGTTGTCACTGTCAACCGCATGAACATCTAAGGTAGCGGAACGCCCTTGCAGATTCTTTAGCGGTTCCTGCGTCCGAACTGATTTAATTTTTATATTCCTTTTTCCCAAAATGATCTGCAATATCAGTTCCACACCCTCAAAATTATCCGCAAGGCAGACAGTCATAAAATCATCGTCCATATACCGAAGTGATTTCAAACGCTCCAAATCCTCTTGATGTATCTGCTCCATTGTATTCAACAATATCACCTTCTTTTGCCACTTTTATTATACATCGGGCAATACCTTTTGAAAACTGAAATTTTCGTGAAATTTTTACCTCAATTTTTTTATGTTACCTCTTAAATTGTCACGGTTAATTTGTTTTTTGGTCGTTTTGGGAAATGGCGTCTTAATTTTCAATAAAAACTATGAATTCTCGGCTGTTTATGCTATACTTTGTGTACAGCCATCAGCGGTCTGGATTGTTTTCGGATTTGGAATTGGAGGATTATCATGGCAAAGACTAAGAACAGCGTAGCTGAATACCGAAACTATTATCTTCCGTATGATTTTCCCGTGCTTCTGCTGTCAGGCGAGCATTGGAAAATATCGAGCGTGCCGAGCGGGCATCTGCATTTCCACAACTGCCTTGAGATAGGCTTGTGCCATTCTGAAAGCGGATATATGGAATTTATCGACACGAAAACGCCCCTTTATTTCAAGGAGGGCGACGTTACCTGCGTGCCGCGCAATATCCCGCACACTACATACAGCTCCCCTGGCGCAGAAAGCCGCTGGTCGTATCTGTTCATAGACCAGAAGGAGCTTTTCAAGAATATTTCGTCTAACCTTGTGCGGGGCTATAATCTCTCGCTGTCCGATTACAGTGAATATAAGCATATTTTCAGCCGTGCGCAATATCCGCGTATTTATGAGCTTACCACGGCTGTCATACGCGAGCTGGAGGAGCAAAAGCCGCATTACAAGACAAGCGCAATGGGGCTTTTGCTTTCACTGTGCATAGAGCTGCACCGCGCGCAGAGCGAAAACAGCAGCGGACAGGCAGCGACGGAGGCAAAGCATACTTCAGAAAACGCGATGGTTATTTCCCCCGTCCTTGATTATATGGAAGATCATTACGCGGAACAGTTTGACATGGACTCGCTCGCCGATCTATGCCGATTAAGCCCCACGCATTTCAGGCGGCTTTTCAATTCCATAATGGGCGCAAGCCCGCTTGAATTTTTAAACACCATGCGCATTGAAAAGGCGTGCAATCTGCTGCGCAGCACGGAATATTCGGTGCTTAACATCTCTGAAATGGTGGGTTTCCGCTCAGTGTCAAGCTTCAACCGCCATTTTATGGATATCATGCAGGTCACGCCGCGCAGCTACCGCAACGAAACATTAACCGAAAAGGAAAGCCACGATAAAATGTCCATCGTCGAATACAAAGGCTGGACATCTCCTGAAAGGTAATACATGAACTAAAGCGACGTTTTCACAGATTTAAGGCATTATGCAATACCAGAAAAACGCCGCCCCTTGCGTTTTTCTAAACATTTAGAAAATCTTAGGCGGTGTCTTTTACCGCCTTAGAGTTTCTTAATGTTTTAAGCTCTGTTTCGGATCAAACTTTTCTGAATCCATATAACTGTAAATAGCCGAAAGCAGCGCCCGCGCCTCGGGGTACTGCTGCAGGTTCTGCAGCCCCATTGAGGAAAACAGCAGCCTGCCGTTTCCGCATTTACATTCAAGGAGCTGCGCCATTGGTCTTAGGAAAGCATAGCTGTCCATTTCCGTGATTATTGCGTCACACTGTCTTGGAAGAATGACGGCTCTCTGTGATGCCATAATCCACCACTGCCAGTTTGTGTGAAACTCCGTCGGAAAATTTTCAAAAAGAGGGTGAGCGTCGTCGATAAGCTGTCCCATGCCGCCCTCCTGCCCTGCAAATGTCCCCACTGACCAGAAATCCGTGGTAAACTGCGCCTGTATTGAATTGGGAAGCGCCTCTTTTGTCGAAGGCGGCGACAGATATACCTTGCCCCCAGCGTCCAGCACCGCCTGCGCTTTTTCATCAAGATATTCCGTCTCATAAATTCCCTGCGGGCAGACGGGCGCTGTATGCGGATATACCCATATTGGGTACAGGTTTGATATGCCCTCTATGCTCACTATCAGATTAAATCTCACGGGATTTTTGATTTCAAGCTTTGAAAAGTCAATCACGATATCGCCCGCAGATGTGAGAGACGCCGTGCGGCAAGTTACTTGGGCGAGCCTGCCCTCGACTGCCACACACGCATTATCCCCACAGCTGTCAGAGCCTTCGCTGTCCGCAGACGAATATCCTCTGCCCGTGCGCGGCTGCTGCACCAGCTTATATTCCAGTCTTCCGCAAAGCTCCTTTTTCCCGTAGTTAGCCACCTGCACACGCGCCTGCAGCGTTTCCGTATTTTCCCAAGTATATTTCGGCAGCAGCACCAGCGGAAGCTCGTCCCTGAAAAAGCTGCGAAAATGCTTTGGAGCGGCAAACTCATAAGGCTTTGGCTGCAAATGGGAGTTGAGCATTCCTACAAGCGCTGTCCCCTGCCCTGGAAAATCCTGCAAGCCTAAAAGGGAAATGCCAGACATTTCGGGCGTGCGCATCGCCGCCTCCACTTCCTCACGGTATGCGATTCTTGAAAGCTCGCCTGTTGCCTCCACATATTTTTTCCATATTTTTTCAAGTCCGCGCTCTCTTACGCGCTCCTGTATAATGCGCAGATTTGCAGGATCTGAAACGCCTTTAAAAGCCTCCAGCTCGTCAAAATCAGGCAATACCTCAAACTGCCCCACCTCAAAGCTAAATACTGGTTTTTGGTACTCTTTTCTCAGTTCACAAAAGGTGGCGCTGTAATTGCTCTGCGCGCCGGGATAGCGGCGGTTGATATATCCTTCCATGTTCGCAAACGCGCCGCGCAGCTCATGCTTGTAAAACTGGGCGGAGGTATAAAAATCAGCGTCATTTTCGCAGCCAATCATTCCGTAATGCCCGTTTGACGCGTCTGTGTACAGTCTTGTGTTGTCAATGCTCCTCGCAAGGCGCAGCAGCTCACGCATTTTTTTGTGTCCTTCTTCTCCCGCGTGAAGCTCATTTCCGAGGGAAAGCATAACAAATGAGGGGTGGTTTGCAAGCATTATCAGTATCTGGACAAGCTCTGTCCTGTAATACTCAAAGCTGTGCTCTGCTTCAAACGCATTCTTTGGATTCCAGTGCGAAAGCTCGGGCTGCATAAACATTCCCATTTTGTCCGCCGCCGTAAACGCAGCCTCGGGCGGACAATGCGAGTGGAAACGCACGCAATTGACACCGTAAGAGCGGTATCGCTCCAAAATATCAGTCCACTCCTCCACTGTCATCGGAGGGTGGCCTGTCTCTGGAAATACAGCGCAATTTGCCTCGCTGCGCAGGAATATCCCCCGTCCGTTTACCGCAAGCCTGCCATGCCCGTCGTCGCCAAAGTCCCTTATGCCAAACGTCACGCTTTTTGTTTCTCCGCCTGTCAATGATACCGACAGCTCATACAGACTGCCCGCCTCCAAGTCCCAGCGGCGCACATCTTTCTTTAAGCGCAGGGATTCAAACACTATATCTGTACTCTCGCCCTGCCCCTGCATGTTTACAGACTGCTCCGCGCTATTTTTTTCAAACGCTTCACAATTTACGCGGATTTTACCGCTATATCCGCTGTCCGCGTATAGCTTCATTTTTACTGTTACTGTGTCTTTTTTCGGATAAACCCTGATGTCCTGTATAAACGCCCGCTCCTCTGTACGAAAGCGCAGATACCCTAATACACCGTTCCAGTTTGTCTGTGTTTCGTCGGTCGCGGCTGATGAATACAGTATGGAGTCCCTCGGCATGCCTTGATAGCTGTTGTCGGAAATAAATGTCAGCTCGCTGTTTTCATTCATCAGCCCTGTCACTTCAAATATATGCTCTGTGCTGATAGACGGCTCTACAAAATCGCGGACTTCCTTTTGGTCTACCAAAAGGCGCAGGCTCCTTGCGCGCTCGGCGTCAAGAAAAATCCGCTTTCCCGCAACGATTTCGCCCGATAACACATTCCAGATGTCTGTGTCGATGCGCCTCGTAAATTTTGCCGCTCCCTCATATGTAAAACGCCTCGTAAATCTGGTCGCGATTTCACCCGAATGAAACGCTTTATTATCATTTCCAAGCTCCGCGTCAGGATGCCACTGGTTAGAGCCTGTGTCCTTATGTCCGATTTTGCTTTCATCAAGCGTTCCCGACAGATATATCGGATAGCTTACGCCGTCGCCAATATCCGCCGCCCATACTCCCTGCAAAGAAACTTCCATATCAATTATCCCCCATACTGTCTTTTTCTAAACATTTACAGGCATTTGCGAAACTCTATTCGACAACATAGAATTTAGAACACATTTCACAATTACCTGTCTAAACATTTAGAAACTTTTAAGCAGTATCTTTTCCGCATTAAAGTTTCCTAATATTTGGATTTATTTCAACTGCCTTTTTCATAAACTCATCCGCCTTCTCCCTGTCGCCAAGCCCGATATTGCCAAGCGCCATCAGATAGTAGCAGTGCGCCCTGTTCCTCGCCGTATAATCCTCGTCAAAAATCAAAAACTCGGGGAGCGATACCGCAAAATACTCAATCTTTACTTTATCCTCAAGATGCTGCTCGCCATAGTCAATAAGCCTGTAAAAACGCGAACGCGCATCCTTTACCCTGCCAAGCTTTAGGAACGCAAGCCCCTGATAGAGAATCATATCCGCAGGCTGGTCGTTGTAATACATCGCGCCCGCTGGCTCGTCTGTGCCAGATGTGGCTTTTTTGAAACATTCAGCCGCCTCGTCTTTCCTGCCCTGAGCCTCCAGCGCAAGCCCGAGATAATAGTATATATGGTTGTCCTTTGTGCCTTCAAGCTTGCCCTCGCCCAGATTTTCAGGGTAAACCAGCGCGTCTCTCAAAAGCTTTTCCGCCTCTGCAAAACGCTTTTCCTCCAGCGCTTTCTTTGCCATTTCAAGCAGCGCGACAGTGTACTGCGTGGTAATCTTGCCTTCTCCGCCTTCCCATGGATGGAATTTCCTGCCCATAATACAGTTGTAGGCTTTTTCATAATCACCGCACATATTAATCAGCGTAATATATTCAATATATAAGTCGTCTCTGACGCCTACCAGCTCCTTGTGCTTTTCATAATTGGCAAGGCGCTCCTCAAAGGTCCAGCCAAGCTTTTTATAAAGCTGGTCGAGTTCAAGGAAGACGCGCACATCGGCAGGATTAAGCTCAAATGCCCTTTCCATCGCTTCTTTTGCTTTCTGCGGCTCTTTGCATTTGTTGTAATAAACAAGTGAAAGGTTGCGGAATGTGGTAGGGAAAGTATTGTCCTCCCGCGCGGAAGCCTCCCACAGCGCAAGCGCCTCCTCCCACTGCTGCCTGTCATAAAATAAACATCCTAAATAATAACCTGCCTTAGCCTTGCAGCCGTGGGCAATGGCAAAGCGCAGCACCGCAATATCCTCAAGCTTATTTGGAAAGCAATAGTCCGAGGGCTGCCCCTCCGCCTTTTTCAAAAGCCTTGACACGTCTTCTCCGAGCCTGTCACGGTAATATGCCTCATAATACGTAAGCATAGGATATTCCTTCGTACACTCGCCCAAAACGCAGACAGCCTCATGATAAGCCCCAAACTCCGCATAGTCCCTTGCCGTCATCAGATAATTTTCCTGAAAATCGCGCATTTTGTGATTTAGCTGTGCGCGCATTTCACTGACGTTTTCCGCCGCGCCGGCGAGGAGTATTTTTTCATTGCATGATACGAAGTCGAACGGATCGAGCGCCAGATTTTCCTCTACCCATGCCTTTGCCTTTGCACTCCGTCCAAGCTTTCTCAAAAGATACGCTTTCAGCCCACGCGCTTTTATATTGTGGGCATTTTTTACCAGCGCCCTCTCGGCAAAGTCAAGTGCGCGCACATATTTCCCCTCTCGCGCGGAAATTGCCGCAAGATAATAAAACGACATTTCCTGCTGCTCGCTGCTCCATGACGCCTTGTAAAAGGCATCGTAGGCCTCCTGCTCTCTTTCCTGATAAAGCATGTCAAGTCCAAGCAGGTAATATGTCTCGCTGTTGTACGGGTTTGGATTTTTCCATGTCAAACGCTCTAATGCCTTGCGGAAATATTTTTCAGCCTGTATAAACTGCCCCCTTCTCATTAGGAGCGCGCCGTAGGCATTATTAATTCGTATATCGCATGGATCTCTTTTAAGCCCTTCCAAATAATATGGATCTGGCAGATAAGTAGCATGGCGGTACTGCTCGATATGCTGTCCCGTCAGATACAACTCCTCATTTGTCATAATCTCCTCGGGCTCTTTAGCCGCTTGCGCAGGCTGCGGCAGCTTGGGAATTTCAGGCGCGTCGGGCTGGTACTCCACAAGGCAGACGCCGTCTGCATATACAGCCAGATGCATGTCCTCCTCTTTTATGCCGCCGACAGCAAGCTTCTTTTCGTATATGTCAATCGGCGATATTTTGTCCGCCGTTTCTTTTAATACTACTTCGCCTTTTACTGTCAGTACGATTTCGGCGTTTTCATATTTGGAGGTCGCGTACACAATTATCGTCGCCTCACCATCATCAAGCGACAAATGCAAAGCCGCCTCCCTCGTCGCGTTTTTCACCTGTCCAAGCGCCTTGTAAGGCATAAAATACTGAGTGAAAGTCTTTTCCTCAAACGGCTTAAGCCATGTAAAATCAGGCTGGTTATCGGTAAACACGCCTGTCATAAGCTCTATATAAGGACCGTCCTCGTCAGTAAGATTCCTGTCCCACGCCTTGCCGAAATCGCCGCAGCCCCAAGTCCACTGCTTTTTGCCTGGCGACACGTGGTGATCCGCCACATGGAGCAGTCCCGCGCCTACGCCGTAATCGTACCCGCCGACAAAATCATACTTTGACTTTTCCGCCATATAAGACGTAGGAACGGGGATATTTTTATAACGGGAAATATCCACGCCCTCGCTGTAATCCTTTTTATAATATACTCCTGTGGCAATCGGAAATCTGGAAACGTCCCTTTTGCCATGATCCATCACCGCATGGACATCGGGCGGGAATATCGACTGCGTATTGTCATTTACTGCCACAGCGGGATTAGCCCACCAAAGGAAGGTCTGCGGCAGAGATGTGCGGTTGTATAGCTGCCCTGTAATCTCAATGTACGCCTTATCGGGATATAAGGTAATCTTCGTCAGCCCCTTAGTGCCATACATCTGGTCTACGTCGTGGAGCAGCACAGATTTGCTGCCGTCATCATTTTCGGAAAGAATATAGTCCACAGGCAGAAAGGTAGTCGGTCTGTGATGCTGCGGCCAGTTGAACTCAATGCCGCCTGAAATCCACGGTCCTGTCAGGCCGACAAGCGCGGGCTTAATCACATGGTTGTAGTACACAAAATCATAACCGTTTGTCTTGTCATAAGCCCTCTGAATCCTACCGCCAAGCTGCGGCAGCACCATAACCTTTATGTAATCATTTTCAAGGTAAACCGCCTCATATTCCTTGTCGTGCTTTTCGTCGCTGATTTTTTCAACCGTGGGATATGGATATACCTTTCCGCTGCTGCCCTGATAGACGCGTTTGTCCAAGAAAATCGGATTTTTCTCCGCCTCGCCAATCTCATATGTGGGTATCAGCACCTTTTCCATCCAGACCTTTGCTTCACTCATTTTTTAACCGCTCCTTTATTGCGCTGTATTTTATTTTGAAAACAAAACGAACGGCTGCCTGCATAATGCCATTCGTTTTGAAGTAATTTTATATTATTTTAATTGGAACATTAATCCAGGTGAAACAGCGGCTTCAAATCAACAGACACAGGACTGTTGTCAGGGTTTGTCTCCATGATGTCCGCCATAAAATCCCACCATTTGCGGTTGATTGCCGTGTCCGCGCCCTTTGCCCAGAGCTCTTCGTCTTCAATCTCGATGTAGCCGAACAGCGTCAATGTTTCCTGGTCGAGGAAAATCGAATAATTCTTCCCGCCGTGCTCGTGAATCATGTCCTTCATCTCCTGCCACAGCTCGTTGTGGCGTTTTTCGTACTCTGCCTCCTGTCCAGGATAAAGCCTCATTTTAAAACCTTTTATCATTTTTCCCATTCCTTTCTCATTAAATTAAATAATTCATCATCATTCAGATGATTTTCCATATTTAGAATCAGCACCACGCGCGTATCTTCCTCTGCGTAGAGAAATTTGCGCTGCCATTCGTAAAAATGCGGACCGTCGCCCTTGTTGCGCAGATATCCCATTAAATTGCCTATAAGCCAAGCCGTCTGCTTTACGTCAGTCAGACAGTCATTTGCATAAAAGCCCTGCCACTTTCCATGCTCCCTCCCGCGCATTGCCGCGTTCGCCGCAAGATAGTCCGCGCGCGCAAGCCCCGCATGATAAAACGCCTTGATATAGTCTTTATCAAGCGCCTCCAGCAAAGATTCACAGGCTGACACAGCACCGCTGTAACAAAGCTGGTAAATTTTTGCCTGCAGAAGAACAGAATCCCGCAAAAGCTCCTGCGCCGCGCAAGACATACCAAGAGCCGCCTGTTCACACTCCTGCACACACCCTGTATAATTCTCACGCCCCTGACGGCACAGTTCAAGATACCATTCAATCTGCCCCCGCAAAGTCTCCGCGTCCGTCGCCCACAGCAAATGAGGCTCACGATCGCCCTCATCACGCATATACTGGCTGACAAGCATGCGCATCACATGGTTTGCAAACTGCTCGCCCGCATGGTCATCTTCATTAGATCCATACGACAGCGCCGCGCCATAGTACGAACGAAAACATTTTGCCGCCTTCTCCGCCGCCTCCGCGCCAAAATATTCAGACGCATAACCGCAAAGATATTCACCTGCAATACCTGACACATCTGTCATTTTTTCGCCGCGCCACATTCGCGCAATCAACCCCAGCGTAAATACATGTGGCTTTACATTTGAACAGTTTATAATCCAAAAATCCTTCACTCCATGCGCAAGCACGTCCCTAAGCGTTTTTTCCACAAAGTCACAGGAATTTGGCAGCATCGTTATATGGTTCGCCGCCTGCAGATCATAAAATGACGCATGATAATAAATGCCATGCACTCCCTCATCATTCATGTCAGGCAATGCTGGAACGCGCGGATTATGGTTCCCCTGACGGCGCGACACCATCGCCCCAAATCCGTTGTCCCCCCATATCTTAATGACCTTCTCAGGCAGCTTAAGATAACCGTCGCGGTAAAGCTCCATTGTCTCGCCATAAAGATTAGTCGCGCACACAGCGCCCGGATAGCGTTTCTGCACCAAATCATACTGAAGCTCAATCAGCCTGCCCATAAGCTCCCCACGCGCCGCCGCAGTATCATACCTCGGATCATCTTCCCAGAAAGGCTTATCACCCTGACCGCGGAAGCCAAGGTTCCAAATCACCTTATACCCCTCCTGCTCCTCCAAAGCCTTCTCCCACAAGCCATGAAATTTGTCAGGGTACTCCGCATACGACGCATTCAGCTCAGGATAAGCACGCGCAAACATCTCCGCCCCCAAAGGCTCCGCATGATGATGCGTAATAATAAGCCCCATATCACGCGCAAGACTACGATACTTCCTTGAATTTCTGTCAGTCCCCGGAATAACCATATTACCGCCGCAGCGCAGCAATGCCTCAAACACCATCTCCCAAGGCTTATCCTTACTCCGCTCCAAAGTCCACGCGCTAATCAGCACCTCATCATTGACAAACCACCCGCGATACCGCACGGCAAAAGGCGTACTGCTCAAATGATAATTCTCAGGCACAATGATCTCGTCCCTCTTATCAAACCTCTGGTCATTCCAAAACCAAAAATCACGCACGCCAAGAAGCTCACGGCTCACTGCATAAATACCATAAATAAACCCCAATTCATCACAAGCCTCAATCCGCAGCTCCCCATCACGCACCGAAACCTCATAAGCCTCCGCCCCAAGCTCTCTCTCGCATACATCCAGACAAATCCTGTCCCCAGCCGCCTTAGCCGGCAAACAGACAAAGCCCAAATCACGCTCCAGATTCTTCACCGCGCGTCTCACAGGCACAGTATCATAATCCCCCGCCAAATTCACAATCTCGCTCGCCTGATTAATCCTCATATCAATCTCCCACACCACCTGCATACAGCCCATGCATGCCATTTTTCAGTTCTATCCAGAAACCTAACCCAAGCCACAAACAGCTTGCCCACGCTCTACTTTTCCGCCCTTGCTACTTTTTCAGTCCTATCTAGAAACCTAGCCCAAGCAAAAGCAGCTTGCCCACACTCTCATCTTTCTGACCTATTACTTTTACTTTTTCAGTCCCAGCCAACAACCTAGCCCGAGCAGGGGCATATACCCCATAAGGACCTTGGGAAACGTCGGCACTTAGCGAAATAAGCTGCAAAAGCGCAGCTCCTTTTGCAGCGCTATTGAGCTTAGTACCGCTACGTTTCCCACTGAGCGCAAGCGATGTCCTTAAGGGGTATATGCCCCTGCTCGGGCGACCTCCTGCCAACCCCAAACACAACGGGCGCCATCACAGACGCCCATTATGCTCAACCTAAAATTTGTCAAATCAAAGACTCATACAACTTAGTAATATCCTCCACACTAGTCTCCTTAGGATTCCCTGGCCTGCACGCATCATCATAAGCCGACTGCGCAAGGAACGGAATATCCTCCTTCTTTACAATCTCCTTCAAATTCTCCGGAATCCCTACATCCTGCGAAAGCTTCTTCACCGCATCAATAGCCGCCTTCCTATACTCCTCCTGCGACATAGCATCAACGCCTTCAACTCCCATAGCCCTCGCAATCTCACGATACTTCTCCCCAGTAGCCTCCGCATTATACTCCATAACAGTCGGCAGAATAATCGCATTCGCAATGCCATGCGGCGTATCATAAAGCGCCCCAAGCGGGTGAGCCATAGAATGTACAATACCCAAGCCTACATTTGAAAATCCCATTCCCGCTACATACTGCCCAAGCGCCATATCAGCCCTTCCCTCAGGTGTATTAGCCACAGCGCCCCTAAGTGAACGCGAAATAATCTCAATCGCCTTAAGATGGAACATATCCGACAGCTCCCACGCGCCCGCCGTAATATATCCCTCAATAGCATGCGTCAGCGCGTCCATACCAGTCGCCGCCGTAAGCCCCTTAGGCATCGTAGACATCATTTCAGGATCCACAAACGCAACCACAGGAATATCCTTAGGATCTACACAAACCATCTTGCGGTTTTTCTCTGCGTCAGTGATAACATAATTAATCGTAACCTCCGCAGCCGTACCAGCAGTCGTCGGCACCGCAAAAATAGGCACAGACTTATTCTTCGTCGGCGCAACGCCCTCAAGGCTTACAACATCTTCAAAGTCGGGATTAGCAATGATAATGCCGATTGCCTTTGCCGTATCCATTGACGAGCCTCCGCCGATTGCGATAAGGTAATCAGCGCCAGACTTCTTAAACGCCGCAACACCCGTCTGCACATTCTCAACCGTAGGATTCGGCTTGATGTTTGAGTATACCTCGTAAGTGAGGCTCGCGCCGTCCAATACGTCAAGCACCTTTTTTGTGACGCCGAACTTTACAAGGTCAGGATCTGAGCACACAAAAGCCTTTTTAAAGCCGCGCCCCTTCGCCTCAGCCGCAATCTCCGAAATTGCGCCCGCTCCATGATAAGAAATTTCGTTCAGTACAAATCTGTTTGCCATAATACTTCTCTCCTTTTTTATTATTTTTTTAGGCAATTGCAAAACGCGCCCTTCACAGTACGATTTCGCATACGCCTTATTTTTTATTGTTTAACCCGCATTATTTCTCGTACAAAAACTTTTCAGGCAATGTAACCTTGAAATCCTTTGCAAGGTTACGGAAATCATCAGGCGTGATTGTCTGCAGCTTATCAGGACGCATTGAGAGCATTTTTACAAGGATTTCCGCCGACTTCTCTACCGTGTGCATAAGTCCAAAGGTAAGGTCAAAATCCTCGCCTGCCGCGAACATTCCGTGATGCGCCCAGATTGCGACATCATAATCCTTCATAAGCTTGCTGGTAGCGACCGCTATATCCCTGCCGCCTGGAACCATCCAAGGCACTACGCCGATGCCGCCCGGGAATACTACGGGGCACTCTGTAGCCATCTCCCAAAGCTCCCTCGTGAAAACTTCGTCCTTCAGCGGAAGTACAAAGGTAAGCGCAATTACGTTTGTTGTATGCGCATGGTAGATAACGCGGTATTTGCCGCCTGATACTTCTTTCTTTACCTCATGGTTCATCAGATGGGATGGCAGCTCAGACGTGGGCCTGCCTCCGTTTACAAGTCCCCAAACTATGCGGTAATTCTCGCCTTTGTCGTCAACTTCTATCATGCACATAGAATCCTCGGGTTTTATGATGACATTGCGGAAATATTTGCCGCTGCCTGTCACGAGGAAATACTCGCCTGCAAGCTTGGGAACGGAGGTGCCGATTGGCTGCCACTCCTTCGCCTCAAAATTCTCCTTTACCTGATCTACCTCCTCGGGTTTTACGCGGTAAGAAAGGTTGCCGCCGTTTCTTTCGTGCCAGCCCTGCTCCCAGCCGTCGTTTGCCATGCGGATAAAGCCTTGTACAAATTCTGCGTCTAAAAATTTCATAAGATATTACTTCCTTTCTATATATATTTTTTTTGGTAATTGGTGTTCTCAACCGTCCGAATTTAGTCAAAATATATAAAAATCGCGTCAATGTACTGTATCACAGATACAGTACATGAACGCTCCGCGAAACGCCGCTTATTTTATATATTTTGCCTAAATTCTACGTTGTCAAATAGAGTTTCGCATATGCCCATATATTTTTTGATTAATAATAAACGTTTTCTAAACCGTCCGAGTTTGTGCGAAATATACAAAAACGCGACTTGGTGCGTGATACGAATCGTCGCTTCTTTTGTATATTTCACCCAAACTCTACGTTATTGAATAATGCTTCGCAAATGTCTGTCTGTATGCCTATATCAATAAAATCATTTATTATCTCGTAATAACGTCTACGGGCACATTAAAGATTTTTGCGACCTTCAGTATCGTGTCGATGTGTCTTCCAACTGCTGCTGCCATATGGTGGGTAGGTCCTGCCTCGCTCCATCTGTTGCAGAACTCGCGCGCGCCGCAGCTGAAACGCATGCGCATATTTGTATCACCGAATGTGAAAATCTGTCCTTCCTCATTAATGCCCTCGGCTACTACAAATTTGAAATGACCGTCCTTGTCCTGCGTGATGCCTAAATATGTGATTGGTCCTGTGTACGGATAGAACTGTGTCAGATAGCCGCCGCCTGTCTTGCCGTGGAATACGGGTACGATTTTCATTGTCGGCTTTCTGTCTGAAATGTCGGCATCGCCTGAGCCGCTGTGTCCTATGATGCAGAGGTCTTTTTCAAAGTCGATAGAATACATCTCTGAAAGCTGCCCTGTGCCCGAAATAGTTTTGAGAATGCTCATTGCCATGGCAACCTTGATATCGCCCTCAACCGCGCACGCAACGCCCTGTTTAATCAGCATTGAAAACGCGGGAATAAGCATGCTGTCCAAAACGCCTGCCTTGCCCTGCGCAAAGCCGTCATAGTGAGACGCGATAAAGGCAATCTGCTCGTCTTTAACCCACTGCTCAAAAGCGACTACATATTTAGCCATATCCCAGACCTTTTCTACAGTGCCGCCGCCCTCAATGTCAAAGGTATCAAGGATATCCTGCGCCTTTTCGCGGATAGCGGTCTCGTCTGTGATATTGTCGGCAATCGCCCACATTTTTTCCCAGTCAAACTGCTTTGTGTAGAGGAACATTCTGTGATAAAGGTTTGTCTCGTCAATGTATAAATCCATCATACCAGGATAGGGACGGCCAATCTGCGCCAGATTGGTGTCGCGGAAGCGGCGGCGCACCTGAGCCGCGCGGCACCAGTCTTCTATTTCAGCCTGCACCTGCGGATCTCCGCCCTCAACTACGCCCGTGATGACAGCATGACGCTTGCCGGCGCGCTCCAAATCGGCTACCATCTCACCTACAGCGCCGCACGCATACAGCTCGCCAAGCCATGTAGCCGTATCGGTATTTGCGTAATCAGGCGCTTTCTTTTTCTGCACATTTACCAGCACGACAGGCACGTCCAAATCCCTTACCGCTGGCAGCATATTGTAAGACGTGGCATATGTCAAAAGCTGCAGTATTACAAGGTCAACATCAGCCGCGCGGAATTTGTCGCCCGCCGCCTGAGCCAGCTCCTTTGTGGTGACAATGCCGCCGTCAACGATTTCCACAGTGTCGGGAATCGTCTTTTTAAACGCGTCGTACTGTGCGTTAAACTCCGGCACAAGCGACGGGAACTGCGGCAGATACGCCCCCAGCGCAATGGAAAAAACGCCGACTCTTGCTTTTGTGTTTACTAACATAGTTAAGCCTCCTTATTATTAAATATTTTTATTTCAAAAGATTTCATGACGCATTTTCTTGCAGCAGCCAAACTTTCAAGCTCACCGTCCCTAATCATCTGCGACATCAGATTTCCGACTGCCGTAGCCTCGCCCGGTCCTGCATATACCTTCTTTTGCGCGGCATCAGCGGTAAGCTGGTTTAAATATTCCGCGTTAGAGCCCCCGCCGATAATATGAATACTGTCATACACTTTACCTGTATTCGCTTCAAGCTCCTTCACGGTCCTGCCATAGCACTCCGCAAGGCTTTGGTACACAACTGCCGCAACCTCGCCCAAAGTTTCGGGACACGGCTGTCCACTCCGCGTACAATACGCCTTAATCTCCTCCGTCATATTCTGCGGCGCAAGGAAACAGTCGTCATTGACGTCAACACGCGACGGAAAGGCTTTATTTTCCTCAGCCATCTCGCAAAGCCGGGCAAATGAATAGCTGTCGCCCGTTTCATGGCGGACAGACTGTATCATCCAAAGCCCCATAATATTTTTCAGATACCTGAAACGGTACTCATAACCGCCCTCATTCGTGAAGTTCGCAAGCCTGCTCTTTTCATCGCAATGCGCGGTTTCAGACTCCACGCCCATAAGCGACCATGTGCCCGAGCTTATGTAAAGCGGAGCAGCCTCATCAGACGGCGTCGCCATAACCGCGGATGCCGTATCGTGGCTTGCACACATAACCACCTCACAATCAAAGCCGACCTCTTTTTGTATTTCACTCTTTAAATTTCCTACTTTAGTCCCCGGCATGTTAAGCGGCATAAAAATCCCCTCTGGGTATCCAAGACGCGCAATCAACTCCCTGTCCCACTGCTTATCGACAGGATTTACAAGCTGCGTGGAAGTCGCATTAGTATATTCCGAAGCCTTGACGCCCGTAAGCAGAAACTGGAAATAATCAGGCAGCATCAAAAACGTCTCCGCCCGCTCCAGCAGCTCAGGCGTCTGCTGCTTAACCGCCATAAGCTGATAAATAGTATTGAACATCTGCTTTTGTATGCCGGTCCTCGCATAAAGCTCCTTTTCCGGAATAATCTCATAAACCTTCTCGTCCATCCCCGCCGTGCGGCTGTCACGATACCCGTATGTATCGCCAAGCACCCCGTCATTCCCATCAAGCAGCACATAATCCACAGCCCACGTGTCAATTGCCATGCTCACAGGAATTTTACCGCACTCCCTGCACTTCTTCATGCCATTGCATATCTCCGCAAATAAATGCTCCACATCCCAAAGCAGCTTTCCGTCCCGCTTTTTCATGCCATTCTCAAAGCGGTAGATTTCCTCAAGCTGCATTTTTCCATTCTCTAAATGCCCCAATATATGCCGCCCGCTGGATGCCCCAATATCAACCGCCAAATAATAATTCCGCATACCTTCCCCCATTTCCGCGCCGCCCAGCGCCCATTTTCATACTGATATAATGATACCAGATTTTACCTCTAAATTCCAGACAATAACCTTACAAAAAAATTATATATATCGTACAAATATCCCTGCACACAACCATCAAAAATTAGCAGTGTCGTTCTCCTCATTTAATCCATGTTTCAATCCATCCTTTATGATATTAATCAAATATTCCGATTTCCTAAAATCTCCGTCTTTGAATATTGCACAAGCAGCTACCAGTGCATTTCTTGTATAAATCGCATTTTGTTCAAATAATGTACGATCAATCGGCATACCATGACTGTCTGCAAATTGGCATATAAATGTTATGGTGGTTCGTGTGTTTCCTTCGCGAAAGCAATGTATTTTCCATAAATCAGCAGTGTCCTGCGCTAATTTCTCTGCCTGTTCATCTAATGACATATCCAACCAATTCCGACTGTTCATCTTTTTAAGAATTGCGTCTGTCTGTTTTTCTATCTCATGTGGCTCTGCATAATCTATAGACATATATCCTAAAAGCGCTTCTTCTTTTTCCATTGACACAGTTCGGAGCTGCCCAGCCCATTCATACAAGTCACCAAAAATATATTTATGCATCTTACAATAATGCGCCAAATCATAATTTCCCAACAATGGTGAATACGCTAAATCATGGATTCTTGCGCACGAAAATTCAACTTCTGCCTGTTCGAGCATATCACTGTCTTTAATTCCCAGCTTGTTTTTAAGTATATCACAATCGTCAAAAAAATACGGATCACGCATTTTACTTTGCCTCTTTTACTTTGTATTTCCGATAAAGCACTTCTCTAATATCCGCTCCCGTAATCTCACCATTTTTTTCTTTTTCAACAAGCTCCAAAAATTCATCGGATGGCTTAATACCATCCACTTGCACTATACCAATCGCATAATCCCACGCCTTACAATTATCCATATCATTAATATTCCTTTCTGTAAGCTTATCACCCTATCCTCTTTACATTATCAATTATACCGCATTGTGCATACATTTCAACCTCAACATATTTTAGCGGTGGCTGTTGGCATAATATAAATGTAGTGTTGTTTTTGGTGAATGGGTATTATTTAGAGGGTGTGGCAGGTATAAATAGGGCCTAATAACACCACACTTAAATTTCGCCATCAACCCACCGTTAAAACAACACCGCATTTAAGTTTAACCAACAGCCTAGCCCGAGCAGGGGCATATACCCCATAAGGACCTTGGGAAACGTCGGTACTTAGCAAAATAAGCTGCAAAAGCGCAGCTCCTTTTGCAGCGCTCATTGAGCTTAGTACCGCTACGTTTCCCACTGAGCGCAAGCGATGTCCGCATGGGGTATATGCCACTTCTCGGGCGACCGCTTGCCAAATATTAAATAAAATATTTAAAACACCTTCCGCAATAACTCTAACCTCTCATCACCATTGTCTTTCAGCAGCCGCACAACAATCCGCGCCGCCTGCTCCGCTCCTTCCTTAGTCAAATGCACCCCGTCCGCCTGATAAAACTTCCTGCTTCGACCATCACCCAGACAGCTAATCGCGCTTTTCATAACACCATTCAAGTCAATGCACGCAACCCCTTCACTATCCGCAGCCTCCTTCATAGCCAAAACATACTCATCAAACCTCTCCAGCGCGCGCACACCATCAAGCAAAGGCACAGCCGTCACCAAAATCGGCACCGCCCCCCTGCCGCGAACCAGTGAAACATACCTTTTCAGCTCACTCTTATACTCCTCAACAGTCTCAAACCTCTCAGGACAATCCGCATTACAGTCATTATGCGCAAACTGAATCACAACAAAATCCCCAAGCCGCAAATGTCCTAAAATATCCTCCAGCCTGCCCTCATCCGCAAAGGTGCGCAGACTCCTTCCTCCCATAGCGCAGTTGTCCACAACCAGCTCAGGCAGCACATACCGCTTCTCCTGCCCAAACGGACAATCCCCGCGGTGTTCCTCCACGCAAAGCTTTCCGCTGGCAGCCTCCGCAGCCAGCATCTGCCCCCAGCCAAAAAGCCCGTCGTCATCGTCATCATAGCTCTGCATAATCGAATCGCCCGCAAGATAAAGCACAGGTCTTGCACTCTGGGCAGGCAGTACATTCTTGAAATCCATATCGCTCGCATAATAAAACGAAGGATACACAGGCTGATTGTAACAGTTGTTCTGCCACGCCACGCCGCAGCGGTACTGAGTATCATGCATCAGCGTAAACAGCTTGTGCGGCGCCTCGTCAGTGCTCGTGTAAATGCGCACGGCGCTGCTGTCTTCAAGCCTCAGCAGAAGCTGCTCCCTGTAATCGCCAAAAATATCCGCGACAAGACAAGGATTACCCTTTGTCCCATTGTTCGTCATAGTGCCCTCCGGCTCAAGCATAACGCCGTGCCGCAAATCGCACACCCTGCCAATCTGGTTATTCTTCTCCGCATTGCCCAGATAGTCGGCTCCGTCAGTAAGCTGCGTAGTCAAATCACCCGACCAGTAAATCCTCATATTGGTAGACGGTGCGGGAACGTCAAGCTTGCTGCCTTTGCAGTCCATCACGTCATTCACCCATACCTGCAGGCCGCGCACGCCGTCAACAATATCGCCCACCATGCAGCGCCCTAAATCGCCCTCATAATATTCGCCAAAGTATGCCTCGCCCGTCTCCGCATCACGCAGGGCATAGCCATAAGGCACAGAGCTTCCTTCCTCAAAAACATTGAATATCTCTTTTCCAGGGCGGTCAGGATCGATATCCGCGACATGCATAGCGTCCCCATGCCCAAGCTTTACAATCCTGCCGTCAGGCATTTTATCACGCGCAGAATACAAAAGGCTGCCGTCATGGTCTATCGCCGCCGCGCCGTAAATTATCTCCATGCAGCCGTCTCCGTCAATATCCGCCGCAGAAAGGCTGTGGTTTCCCTGTCCCGCCAAATCGCCATAGACAGGATCAGTGCCCATAGTTTCATGGCTCTGCGGATTAAACGGGTTATCCATTCTCACAAAGCCCGAATCCGTGCGCCATTCCTCCTTAAAGCGGTTCTCAAAGAAGGAATACGCCGCCACGCACGCCCTTGTATAATATCCCCTGCAGAAAACCATATACGGACGCTCACCGTCAAGATAAGCCACGCCCGCCAAAAACCTGTCAACCCTGTTGCACGGCTCAATCCTGCGCCAAGCGTAATCTCCCCACAAAAGACCGTCATCAGTCCTGCCAGGCACATAGCGTATCGTATCAAGCTCCTGTCCCAGACCGTCGAACATGGTCAGATACTCAGGTCCTTCATATATAAAGCCTTCAAACTCATCAAGGCGGTTGCGCGCGTCACGCTTGGGCGCCCATTCTGAAATAAAGTAATCAACTAAGCTTTCCGCGTCCTGCGCACTGAGCGGATATGAATAGCGCACAGGTATGCCGAAGCATTCCTCCAAGGTCTGCGGCCAGTGTCCCGCCTTTACCTCGTCATGCTGCTGCCAGCCCGCAAACATCTCAATCAAGTGCTTACGGTAATCCTCCGCGCTGCACACATAATTGTCATCATTGGAATAACCTGCATCCAAATCCTCCTTGAGCATGGTAATATATTTCTCGCTCAAAACAGTCCCGTCAGCCGCAAAGCGCGTCATTTTTGTACCGGGCGCCGTTTTCAAAGCCATCTCAGCCCTGCCGTCGCCGTTGAAATCATACACCATAAACTGCGTATAATGAGCGCCAGCCCTGATATTCGGTCCCATGTCAAGCCGCCACATAAGCGTGCCGTCAAGCTTATAACAGTCTATAATGCAGCGCCCCGTATATCCGCGCTGGCTTACGTCCTTGGAATTGTCAGGATCCCATTTGACAATAAATTCATATTCGCCGTCGCCGTCAACATCACCTACGCTCATGTCATTGGCGCGGTACGTGAATTTTTCTCCCGCGGGCGTCACGCCGTCCTCCGGTTTAGTGAGCGGCAAATCAATATAGTTGTGCTTCCATGGTTTCACTTCTTTGCAGGGCGGCTGCTCTTTTCCCGCATACAGCGCCGCAACAGCATAGAGATCATCCTCTTTCCCGTCTTTGTCCAGATAGCTGGTGCGGTCTGTCACTACTGCAATTTCCTTTTTGTTTTTGTAAACTACAAAATCCGCCCCCGCAAGCCCTGTCTGCATATAACCGTTTACCTCGTCACGCAAAAGACGCCAGCTCAGGCACACTCCGTCTGACGTGCATACCGCTATCAGACCGCGCCCAAGCTTTTCCAGCTGCGGTCTCGGGATACGCCCTACAGGCGTCATAATCTGCGCGCTCTCAGCAAGCACCTCTCCGCTGTCTGAGAGCGCCTGCACCTTCAAATAATACGGGATATCCGTAGAACGCCTGAACCTGTACGTTGTCCGCTCCACTGGCGAAAGCTCCTTGAAAATATGGGCAGGAGTGTCCCTGTCCGTCCACAGTACGCGGTAACCGTGCGCACCCGAAACCTCATTCCATTTAAGCGTAACGCCGTCAGCAGACAGCTCTGTAAGGGAAACCTGTATATTCTCCTCCATATTGATTTACCTCCCACTAATAATCAAATCATCTTTAATCAAAAAGGCTGCCGCAAGATGAATATATGAATTACATATTGCAGCAGCCCTCTTATCATTCTAAATTAACTTTGACTATTGTGCATGATAAGCATCATTAACTTCCTGCTTCATCTGTGCACCGCCCTGGCTCTCCCAAGTAGAAACTGCCGCCTGGAAGCCGTCCCAGTCAATCGCGCCTGTGATGTACTGTGTACGCGCGTCGCTGATAGTCTGAGCTAAAATTGTGCCATAGTTGGCATTAGCCTCAGATGTTGTCAGATATTGCTCAGCGGGATTGAATACAGCCTTCGCAGCCGATCTCTCCATTGCCTCATCGCAAGCTATATAAGGCTCTGTCTTTGCCGCGCCTACTGTTCCGTCCAGAATGTAAGGAATATATGCAACAGCCTGATTTAAGCCCTGGTGAGGATAGTTAGCCTGCTCGAGATCCTCATGCATAACCGCGCCGCCGTCTTCACCTATTTCATAAGTAAGACCTTCAATACCGTAGTCAGCAAGAGCCCTCATCTCTACAGAATTCATCTGATCGAGGAACTTTAAGCAGTTCTTTACATCGTCCTCTGTCTTAGCGCCGTCCTTTGTGATTAAGAAGTAGCCGTTGTAAACCTGTACGGCTGCCGTGTGGTCATTGACAGGACCTACAAGCTCCATGCTTGCTATCTCATCAGGATTTGTAACACTTGCTACATTATTATTGATAAAGTAAATCCATGCACGGCGTCCCGCGCTGTCAAGACAGTCAACAATGCTTCCTGCCTCGCCTCTCTGAACTGCCTGACCCCAGTCGCTTGTCTGAACCGTAACAAAATCCTTGCGGATTAAGCCGTCATCATAAAGCTTCTTCATCCAGTCAAGCGCTTCCTTGTACTCGTCCGTCTCATGTACCGGAACTAAATCTCCGTCCTTCTCAACCCAGCCGTAGCCGCAGCCGAACCAAGTCTGGATAATGTCCATCCAGCCTGTGTACTCACCTACAGATTCCATACCGTATGTATCGTCCTTGCCGTTTCCATCAGGATCTTCATAGGTAAATTTGTAAAGCAAATCATAAACTTCGTCAACCGTCTTGGGAACAGAGGTAACGCCTACAGCCTCAGCCCAGTCCTTGCGGTAGCTCAAACCGTAACGGCCTGTGTTACGAAGCTTGGGAATACCTACAATCTGCCCGTTTACCGTCAGCATATCATATACGTTCTGGGGAGCCTGTGCAAGGTAAGGATAATCACCGCTATCCAAAAACGGCTTCAAATCCCAGAATGCGCCCTGCTGTGCAGCCTGAATTACAGTACCTGAAATAGAACCCGTAGCCGCCATAACCATCGGAATGTTCTCACGATCCATCAATGCAAGGTTGAAGGTATCACCATACGCATCGCTTGCTGAGAAGGTCCAGTTTACAGACACGCCTGTGTAATCCTCATATGCCTGTATAACCTGGTCTACGTTTGCCCTGCTCGGATCCATCTCACTGCCAAAGTAAGACGGAACCATCATGCTGATAACTGCCTTTTCACCGTTACCCGCATCTGCTGTTTCATTGGAAGCCTCAGTAGTGCTTGTTCCTGTGGCTTCGCCTGTGCTTGAAGCATTTGCGTCAGACGAGCTTGAGTTTGAATCCGCCGCAGGTGTGCTGCTTGAACCGCCGCCGCACGCCGTAAGCACAGAAGCAACCATTGCCGCTGACATTACTAATGCTAATACACGCTTTTTCATTTTTACATCCTCCTGTTAAAAAATATATTACTTCACAGCCATACGGCTGATCGGTACGTTTTTATATGCTGCCAATTAACCCTTGACAGAACCAACCATTACGCCCGCCGTAAAGAACTTCTGTATAAACGGGTAAACAATCAGGATAGGAACCGTAGCAACTACCGTAGTAGCCATGCGCACTGCCTTTGTAGGCGGGCTGCCTGCCGCGCCCCAGTCAAAGCCCGCGTCCTCCGCAAAGCTTCCTGTCAGGAAAATAATACGTCGAAGTACGATCTGCACTACTTCAAGCTTTGAATCGCTTATGTACATCATCGCGCTGAAGTATGAGTTCCAATGTCCGACTGCGTAGAACAAAGACACTGACGCAAGCACAGGTCCCGAAAGCGGCAGGATAATGCGCACAAACGTCTTTAAATCATTTGAACCGTCAATAACCGCAGCCTCCTCCAGCTCCATAGGCAGACCCTGAAAATAATTTTTAATGATAATCATATTGAAAGCGCTCATCGCTCCCGGCAGCCACAAAGCCCAGAAAGTATTTCTCAGATGAAGCACCTGCGATATCAAAAGGTAGCTGGGCACCATACCGCCGCTGAAAAGCATGATTATGATAACCATATTCATAAAGAAGTTGCGTCCCTTTAAATAAGGGCGTGACAACGGATACGCCATGGTGCATGACACAAACATATTGATGAGCGTACCTACTACAGTCACTATCAGTGAGTTTTTCAAGCCCCTGAACACAGCGCCGTCACGTATAATATATACATAGGCATTGAGTGAAAAGTCACGCGGTATAATAAAGAACGGACGCTCTATAATCTCGCGCTCGGTAGCGAATGACGCCCCGAACACATACAGGAATGGCAGCACACAGACAAGCGCGCAGGCGGCTACTATTATATAAAGTATAATCTGGACAGCCTGATCGCCGGGGCTGCGCTTTATTTTGCTGCCGTGAGCTTTATTATCTTTGATTTTAGTCATTTTCTGCACCCCCCGCTTAATATAATCCGGTCTCGCCGAGCATCTTTGAAATCTTATTTGCTCCCAGCACCATAATCAGGCTCACGATAGACTTAAAGAGACCTGCGGTAGTGGCAAGCGAATACTGCCCCTGCGATACGCCGCGGTTATACACATAAGTATCGAACACTTCGGAAACGCTGCGGTTCATAGCGTTCTGCATCAGGAAAATCTGCTCATATCCTGTGTTCAGCAGGCTTCCGACCTTCATAATCAGCATTATTACGATAGTGCTGCGGATTGTCGGCAGAGTAATATGCCACAGCAGATTCCAGCGGTTAGCGCCGTCGATCTTAGCCGCTTCAAGCAGCTCCGGATCCACGCTTGTGAGCGCCGCAAGATATATGATAGTGCCGTAGCCTGTTTCCTTCCAGATATTCTGTCCCAAAATCAACGGTACAAACAGCTTCGGGTTTGAAAGTATGTCAGGCGCGTTTGCCCTGCCCACCATCTGCGCGATCATGTTGTAAACCACGCCGTCTGTAGAGTTGAATAACTGGAATGTCAAGGTAGCCACGATTACCAGCGAGATAAAGTGAGGTATGTATACAAGCGTCTGCGAAAAACGCTTAAACCACATACAGCGCAGCTCGTTTAAAATCAGCGCCAGAATAATCGGCATCGGAAATGCGATCAAAAGATTCGCAAACGAAATAGCAAGCGTATTCCGCAGCAGATTAAAGAAATCCGCTCCCGTAAACAGAAGTTTAAAGTTGTCAAATCCGACCTTCGGGCTCTTAACCAGACATTCAACGATGCCATTGCCCGCGTAAGGGCTGAAATTCTCGAAAGCCATAACAAGACCGCCCATCGGCAGATAACAGAAAATCAGCATCCATACCACGCCTGGAATAAGCATCGCGTACAGCCAGCCATGCTGGTGAAACGCCTTTTTCCAGGAGTTGTGCTGGCGCTGATACTGGCGCATCTCCTTCTTTGTCTTGGCGGCAGATGTAGAATTGCCCATAAAATATCCCCTCCTAACTGCTTGATTAAGTGATTTTGTACAATTTTTCAATTTGTATATTAATATTATTATGCATTTTAACGCATATGTCAACTCAAAACTTTCAAAAAATTATGCGTTTTTGACCATTTATTTTATGATTTTTTAGCATATCTTTTATTATTTCAGTAATTTCATACCCATCTCCATCGTATTCCTGCTTTGAAAATTGCTCATGCCGGCTGTCGGTTAGGACATAAAAAGCGCAAAAAAATAGCGGATGCCTTCGCATCCGCCAAAGATTTGTTTGATAATTATGCCTTTTTCCCGGCCTGTTTGCTAAAGGTCTGAATACCCTCAACAACAAGGAAAAGAGCCAGGATTACCATAGCCGCCGCAAAAAGCATCTGGAACCAGTCGCCCCATGCAGCCGTGCCGCCGGCAACGGTCTTTACCTTGGCGATTACAGTCATAACAAGGCTTGTGATTGTCGCGACAAGCATAAACACCATAGGAATGTAGAACATTTTGTTGTTCTTGCCCGCGTTTCCAAGCCATGCGGCAACCGCCATCAAAGCGATACCTGCAAGGAGCTGATTAGCAGCGCCGAACAGTCCCCAAATCTGGCTCAGGCTCAATCCGCCAAGGATACAGCCGATTACCACCATAAGCAGCGTGCCTGTCAGGGGATAAGCAAGTACCCTGCGGATGCCCGTGGCGTCCTTATATGATTTCTCGCCCTTCTTTAAAAACAGTTCAGAGAACATAAAGCGGCTCAGACGTGTACCTGTATCCAGGCTTGTAAGTGCAAACACTGAAACCGCAAGGGTAAGCAACGCATAAATTGTATTGTACACGGCAGACTCCTCTGTACCAAACATCGTCGCGATACCCGCCGCGAACGCTGCCGCAGGAGAGCCAAATCCCCCGCTTGTATATGTATTGTATACCATACCTACCGCAATCAGCGCGATAATGCCAAGCGCGGACTCAATCAGCATGGAGCCGTAACCGATAGGCTTCGCGTCCTTCTCGTTGGCAAGCTGCTTTGAAGACGTACCTGTAGAAATCAGGCTGTGGAAACCTGAACATGCGCCGCATGCGACTGTAATAAACAGCGCCGGGAACAATGTGCCAATGCTTGTTTTCCAGCCTGTAAATGCCGGAATCTCGAAGGTTGCCGTTCCTGAAAACGCGGAGAAGAAAATACCAATCAAGGCAACACCCATCATCGCATAAAGCAGGAAGCTTGACAGATAATCACGCGGCTGCAGCAGAATCCATACTGGAACAAGCGATGCAATCGTGATATAAGCGCCAATGGTAACAATCCATGCCGTGCGTCCCATTGCAAAACCAAAGTTCAGGCCAAGCGCAATCATCAATACGATGCAGACAACGCCGCCGATGCTGGCAGGCAGGGTTTTGATACCCAGACGGTTAGTTACCAAACCATAAACGATAGCCAGCGCAATAAACATCAGTGAAATAATAGCCGTTGTTTCGTTTCCCGTAGGTCCTTTCGTGAAACCAAGCGGATTAGTGGAAGCAAATGTCCCTGCAACTACATTTACAAAGGACGCAATAACTAAAATCAAAACCAAAAGGGCAAAAACAATGAAAAGCTTTTTCGCCCTCTCTCCCATGGAATCCTTGATGATCTCACCTACGGATTTACCGCCGTGGCGGATAGACGCAAACAGGGAACCAAAATCCTGGAGTCCACCGAAGAAGATGCCTCCGATGATACACCATAAAAATATAGGAATCCATCCAAAAACGGATGCCTGAATCGGTCCGTTAACCGGACCTGCGCCCGCGATTGAAGAAAAATGATGCCCCATGAGTACCGC
>X301_European_Hare__coassemble_887_pt1 | contig 48294 bp, 60 predicted proteins | sample X301_European_Hare__metabat2_low_PE_011 | metagenome-assembled genome bin X301_European_Hare
GGGGCTTATGGTACAGATAGATGCTTGGAAAAGCTTCTATAATATCACGTTTTTTGAGCAGTTTCTGCTTATGGTATTTGGCGGATATATCGGCTGCCTTTCAATAGCGCTCCTTGAAATGCTTGTCGCCGCAAAGACAAAATCGGCGATGGTTTCCGCAGCGGTGCCGTTTGTCCTGATATTTCTGCCGACATTTATAAGCGGTTTAGTCAGCCGCCTTGAATACGGGAACAAAATTTTAGGGCTTCTCCCCGACCAGCTCTTTATAATATCGCAGGTGATGTCACAGTTTAACCTCTATAAAATCGGTTCAAAGATAACGGGGGCGGTTGAAGTGCTGTTTCCGCTTTATATAGTAGTTTCACTGTTTCTTATGCCTGTAATTTATCTTATATACCGCAGGAGCGAAGTGCAGTGATGGTGCTTTCAGCTTGTGAGTATAACCATTTTGGTGTTTTGGAATTTTGCCCTCTGCAACAACCGTTTTTGTATTGAAATTTAAAGTGCGCGGTATTATTATATTATAAGAAACAAAGGGCGTTTCTTATAATCAGATTAGCGGCGCAAAGAGCGCGCCTTTTATCGGAAGCAAAGGACGGCTTCCGATAAGATTATATTATAAGAAACAAAGGACAGTTGAGCCGCTAGGGCGGAATGGGGGATTAATATGGTAAAGAAATATATTTTCGGCGCGCCGTTTGAGACGGATGCGGTAGTTTGCGGACCTGAGGAATGCAGCGGGGAATATGACGCGCAAAACGGCATAATCACAACGGAAAACGGATTTTGTTTCCGCTATGAATTAAATGACACAGATGTCGTTTATGGACTTGGCGAGGCAAACCGTGGCATAAACAAAAGAGGATATGTCTATGTAAGCGACTGCAGCGACGATCCAGACCACTCCGAGGACAAAACATCGCTTTACGGCGCGCATAATTTCATCATAATATCAGGCGCGCGTAACATCGGGATGTTTTTCGATTATCCCGCCGCCATCACATTTGACATAGGCTATACAAAACAGTCCGTGCTTGAAGTAAGCTGCGAGCGCGCGGATCTGTATTTATATCTGATTACGGGAGACAGCGCGTATGACGTGGCAAGACAGTTTAGGAAAATCATCGGAAAAAGCTATATCCCGCCCAAATACGCCTTTGGCTTCGGTCAGAGCCGCTGGGGTTATAAGACCGCCGAGGACGTCGAAAACGTCGCAAAAGGATACCGCGAAAACAAAATCCCGCTGGATATGGTTTACATGGACATCGACTATATGCAGGATTACAAGGATTTTACCGTAAACAGCGAGCGTTTCCCCAATTTTCCGGAGTTTGTTAAAAAAATGCGCAGCGAAAATATAAGGCTTATTCCGATTATAGACGCAGGAGTCAAAATCGAGGAGGGCTATGATGTATACGAGGAGGGCGTGGAAAAGGGATACTTCTGCAAGCGCGAGGACGGCACGGACTTTGTTGCGGATGTATGGCCTGGGTGGACACATTTCCCCGATGTGCTCAATCCCGACGCGCGCGCTTGGTTTGGCGCAAAGTATGAGCGCCTTATCAGCCAAGGCATAGAAGGCTTCTGGAACGATATGAACGAGCCCGCTATATTCTATTCAAAAGAGGGCATAGACACGCTCAATAAATCAATAAAGGAATATGCCGATTATTTAAAGAATAAGGAAAAAAGCGGGGAAGACACGCCAACAGACGGCTTATTTGATGAGCTTATGGACAACGCAAAAGCGCTCCCAATCAGGGTAAAAGGCGCGTTTGAAAATCTGCAGAACAGCCCGGATGATTACAGGCGGTTTTACCACAATGTAAACGGAAAAATGGTAAGGCACGACCTAGTCCACAATCTGTACGGCTTCAATATGACAAGGGCGGCGGCGGAGGCGTTTGAAAAAATCGCCCCCGATAAGCGTATTCTGATCTTTTCGCGCTCATCATATATAGGAATGCACCGTTACGGCGGCGTATGGACAGGCGACAACAAATCATGGTGGTCGCATATACTTCTCAACCTAAAAATGCTGCCTTCGCTCAATATGTGCGGCTTTCTTTATACAGGCGCCGACTTGGGTGGCTTCGGTTGTAACACGACGCGTGATTTGCTGCTCAGGTGGCTTGCGCTTGGCGTATTCACTCCGCTTATGCGGAACCACGCCGCGCTTGGCACGCGCGATCAGGAGTGCTACAGGTTTGAAAACGTGGAGGATTTCCGCCATATCATAAGCGTGAGGTACAGGCTTATCCCATACCTCTACAGCGAATATATGAAAGCGGCGCAGAATGATGACTTATACTTCAAGCCGCTCGGCTTCGTCTATCCCGAGGACAAAATTGCGGTACAGACGGAAGACCAGCTTATGCTTGGAAACGAGATAATGATCGCGCCTGTTTACACACAGAACGCTTCGGGCAGATGCGTATATCTTCCCGAGGAGATGATGTTTGCAAAATTCTGCCCGGACGGCAGCATATATACGCAGGTTTTAGATAAGGGGCATCATTACATGGAAATTGCGCTGAATGAGGTAGGACTTTTTATAAGAGAAGGCAAACGCATACCGCTTGTTGACGCCGCGCAGTCTGTGGAGGAGATAGATATGTCCACGCTTACATGGCTTGGGTATGAAGGAGCGGATTATGAGCTGATTTTTTAGTTGTCGTTAGCTGTCTTGGAAAAGGCGGTTTTGCGATGGAATATCTGGCAGATAGGATAATGCGGAATTGACAGATAAAAGATTTGATATATAAATCCGCATAAATTGTATAATTAATGTCTATAATTAAAAATGCAACATTTTGGATAAAATGTTGCATTTTTTAACGCCGTTTTGTTCTTACACTCTATATATCGGTTATTGTTAAAAATACTTTACACTTTATCTGAAAAAATTTTTTAATTTTATGGGAAAAATTTTCTGAGTATATAAGAATGTGCCCAGATTGCTTGAAAAAGGCATAGTTGTACCATAAGACAGTTGAAAAGTTCAAAAAAGAAAGCCTGATTTACTCATACAGTCTGCAGCAAACTGTCAAAATGAAGTTATAATGTTATATAGGTAAAAACAGCGGCTAAAGCGCTATCCGCATAAACACTTCATCACGCTCGTCCTGTTCTATTCCCAGATAACGCATTGTTATCGGAAATGAGGAATGATTGTAGATGTGCATAAGCAATACGGAAGAAATGCCGCTGCGCGCCGCAAAATAGCCGAAGGTTTTACGAAGTGAATGACAGCCGATATTTTCCAGTTATTTTAAGCGCTTTGGCGGCACTGTTTATAATGCGGTACGCCTGCGAGCGGCTCAGCGGTTTTTCCATATTTTTCCTGCCTGTGAATATATAGGTGTTTTCGCTTATTTTCACATGATTTCTGTTAAGATATGCGATCAGCTTTTTTAACGCATTTATTGCCCCTTTATTTAAGAGTATTTCAGCCCTTTTCTTTGTTTTCTGCTCTTTTAGCTGCAGATGCTTTTTAAATGAACGGCTGCCAAAATCATACACATCTTTCCGGCGCAGCCTTAAAATATCGCCTATGCGCAGGGCGGTATTAATCCTTGCGCAGAACAGCGCATAGTTTCTTATCTCGTTTTTTCCCAAAAAATATTTTTTCATAGCCTCCAGCTCTTTTTTGTCCTTTATAGGCGACATTGTACTCATAGTTATATCCTTTTCTAAACGTTTCCTTTCGTCAGATTTCCTTTCCTTATATAATAATTTGTTTTCCGAAAAATAGCAAATGCAACATTTTATCCAAAATGTTGCATAGCGCGTAACACAAGCTGGAAATGGCAGAGCCTTATCAATATGCATTAAAGCTGCAGACAAAAACAAGGAGGTTTTTATATGCTGATGCTTACGGTACCCAAGGAGGAATACTTAATGATAGGAGATAATATCAAAATCACCTTTCTTGGCGGTAATGACAGGCAGCTTAGGGTGATGATAGACGCCCCAAAGGATATAAATGTTGCGAGAGGCAGAGCCATCAAAAAGCGCGCAATAAAAAGAGCGGCTAAAAAAGCAGCAGAGGCAGCAGCAGAAAAGACAGAAATACAGGAAATATAAAGGTTAATAACCGAGGCTGTCCGCCCAAAGCAGGCGCGCCGATACGCGGACAGTTTCGGATATTATAAATTAAAACTAAATAAGGAACAAAAACAGACGGTGGGAAACGGAATTTCCCACGGCAAAGCCAAAGCGCGGATTTGTGGATGTAAGATTTACAAAAAGTGAAATCTATGGACGCAAAGCCAAATAAGCGCGGCAGGCAAAACAAGGAGGTAAGATTATGGTAGTACAGCACAATTTGCAGGCAATGAACTCTAACCGTATGTTAGGCATCACACAGGGAACATTATCAAAGTCAACAGAGAAGCTTTCTTCTGGTTATAAGATTAACAGAGCAGCTGATAATGCAGCAGGTCTTGCTATATCTGAGAAGATGAGAAAGCAGATTAGAGGACTTACACAGGCATCTGCAAACGCAGAGGACGGCATTTCATCTGTACAGACAGCAGAGGGCGCTCTTACAGAAGTACACGATATGCTTCAGAGAATGAACGAGTTGGCAGTTCAGGCAGCAAACGGCACGAACTCAGAAGATGACCGTGCATACATTCAGGACGAGATTGACCAGCTTACACAGGAAATTGACCGTGTAGCCGAGACAACCAAGTTCAATGAGACATATCTCTTGAAGGGTGACAATTCAGTTGAGAAGACATACAGCTATGCTTACACAATGGGAACAAGCACATCAGCAAAGGCTGAGTTCTCAAGTGCAGCAGACGCAAACGGCGTTACTGTAACAGTAAACTTCTCTGCGATGGGTACAGCGACATCTCCTTCGGTAGCGGATCAGAATGCTTTGGCAAAAGCACTCAAGAACCAAGGCCTTACAATTACGACATCAACTGTCAAAGTGACAGGTGCTGATGGCGCTACTACAGATCAGGTTAAGGTTTCTATCCAGCTTAACGGTAGCGATGCAAAGAGCAACTTCTCAATAGTTGGCTCTGGTACAGTAAGTGCTGATGGTGTAGCAACATTTACTGTTATTAACTCACAGGGTAAGGTTGTCGGCAACATTACTGTAAACTTGGCTGAGGTTAAGGCAGGACTTAGCAGCAATATCACGGCTACTACTGTGTCAGCAGCAGGAAGCGAGCTTGAGGCATATGCATACTATGATAAGGACGGCAACAAGATAGCGGCTAATGGTTTGAAAGATTACTTCACCTCTATGGATAAAGTTCTAGACGATGGCTCGACAACTATTTCAACATCAGGCAGGGCTGATTCTAAGAGGGTATATGACGCTCTTGGCAATGAGATAGGACTTGACGCGGGCAAGGTTAAGGCTGAAAAGGATCAGATTGGCGCATTGAACCTTAAGTTCCATGTAGGCGCTGACGGCACAGACAACAACAAGATTTCTATTAACATTCAGGCGCTCACGGCTAAGGGACTTGGCATCAATGGCTTAAAGGTCAATGGCGAGAACGGCGATAAGGCTACAGATGCTGTCTCTGTAATCAGCGAGGCAATCAAGATTGTATCTACACAGCGTTCAGCACTTGGTGCAGTTCAGAACCGCTTAGAGCATACGATCAACAACCTGGATAACATTGTTGAGAATACGACATCAGCAGAGTCAGCAATCCGTGATACAGATATGGCTGATGAGATGGTTAAATACTCTAACAACAATATCCTCTCACAGGCAGGTCAGTCAATGCTTGCACAGGCTAACCAGTCTAACCAGGGCGTACTCTCATTACTTGGCTAATCAACATTCTGATACAGATTATTGGTACAATCATAATAAGGGGACTGTTCATAAGAGCAGTCCCCCTTAATTTGTTAAAATATTAGGACTTCCTTACCTTTAAACGCAAACCCATACTTGCGGATATTTTCCGCGGGGATACCCCTCGCAAGCAGCGTCTGCTCATATTTTTTATCCTCTATCTGCTGCAACGCTGATTTTACAGTATCATCAAGCGAGGCATCGCGCTTTGGATTATATATCTTAAACTCAATAATCACGGCAATATCAGCTGGATTTTTCGGCTCCAGCATAATATCATACCGCCCAAAGCCGCTCTCACGGTTGGAAGTGAGAACGTATTTTTCACGCAGCTCCACCAGCAGTCCGAGCACAAATCCGTGGTAAAAGCGTTCAGGTTCGGAAAAATTGTCCCTTGGCACATCAAAAAAGCTGAAAACATCACGCGTTACTCTGTTCATATATTCATTCATGGCTTCAATGTCTCCGGAAAACATTGCCTTTATAAAGCGGCTGTAAGAAGACGCTGCAGGAGCAAACCAGTTTTTAACCATATTTTCAAACATACAACGCACTTCAAAGTTTGTGAGCGCCAGCTCATAGCGCGGTTGCTTCCATTCCTCAAAGCCGATTTCCTCGAAGCCCTCAACATTCAATATTTTCAGATACCCGCTTGCAAGCAGGAAACTCCAAATGCTGTCCCTTGTGCTGTCAAGCTGGTTATATACAATCTGCTCATCAATCTCACTCACAATAGTCTGTCCCAGCAGCAGCCCCTTAAACTCCTCTTTAATTTCAGCCTCAGCGCTCTGTATAAGCTTTGAGACAAGGCTGTTTGAGCTGGTGTTTGCCCAATAAGCTGAAAAGACCTGTTTATCCAAATAGTTAATAATGGACCAGGGATTATAAACATCAGTAGTATTTCCAAAGGTAAATCCATCATACCAGAATTTTACGCTGTCTCGGTTGTCAAGACCAAATTCGTCCAATGCCGCAAAGACTTCATCCTGCGTAAATCCAAAGGCAGTTGCGTATTTATTAGAGGTAGTGGTTACAACCTCAAGATTGTTCAAATCCGAAAATATAGACTCCTTACTGACTCTTGTAATACCAGTCATAATACCGCGCTCAAGCCAGGGATTTGTTTTAAACGTCGAATTGAACATACTCCTGGTAAAAGCGACAAGCTCATTCCAAAACCCGCCGACATATGCCTCCTGCATAGGCGTATCGTACTCGTCAAGCAGGATTATGACATTTTTGCCATAATATTTATGAAGAAAGTCGCACAATTGATAAAGCGCCAGAGTAGCAACTCCTTCGCTCATATCAATTGAAACCTTGTCAAAAAATTTTTTATCATTTTCATTGAGGGCATCACTTTCCCGCAAAAAATAATATTGCGAATAAAGATTAGCCAAGAGCAAACAGATTTTTTCGCGAGTCCGCTCATAATTCGGCTCCTTGACGTTGGCAAAGCTCAGGCTGATGACGGGATAAGTGCCCTGCAGCTTTCGGTATTTTTGCTCATTCCATATGGAAAGCCCTTCAAACAAATCACCCCGCCCCGCATATTTTACGGAAAAAAATTTTTCAAGCATATTTATGGTAAGAGTTTTGCCAAAACGCCTCGGGCGCGTGATAAGCGTGACACTGTCGCAGCCCTCCCACCATTCCTTTATGAATGATGTTTTATCAATATAGAAGCAATTGCCTTTGACAATCGTTTCAAAATCCTGAATACCGATTCCGACAGTCCTAGCCATACAGATACCTCCTGAATATCGTTTATACACTTAGTTTAACACACTTCGCCGTTTATTGTCATTATTATTCGCGTAAAATCAGCCAGCCACACACTTTTTTTCTCAAAAGCTTGTCAAACATATGGCATAATGCTATAGTAAATTCAAATAAACCAAATTAATTGCGCATATGCTGCCGGCGCAGGCTGTTAATCTGTTTATTATTTATGGGTTTGCGCAGGGAGCAGTGCAGAAATGAGGAAAATCATGAAAAACATACTCATAGCAGTAGATATGCAGAAAGACTTCATCGACGGGGCGCTCGGCACTAAGGAGGCGGAGGCGATAGTTGACAATGTAGCGCGGACTGTGAAAAGCTTTGACGGAGAAGTAATATTCACGCGCGACACTCACTATGACAACTATATGGACACTCAGGAGGGGAAAAATCTTCCCGTGCCTCATTGCATAAAGGGCACTGACGGCTGGCAGATAGACAAGAAGCTTGCGGCGATAATAGACGCCGACAGCAGCATAAAGATTTTTGACAAGCCGACTTTCGGCTCGGTGGAGCTTGCAGAATATTTGAAGCGCAGCGGCGGCATCGAAAAGGTCACGCTGATAGGACTTTGCACTGACATATGTGTCATTTCCAATGCTCTTTTGATAAAGGCGTATCTCCCCGAAACAGAGGTGTCCGTAATCGAAAGCTGCTGCGCGGGAGTTACGCCTGAAAGCCACAAAAATGCGCTCGAGGCAATGAAAATGTGCCAGATAAAAATTGTATAAAAATGTATAACAGTTATTGGTATATCGGAGGTCTTCGCTTTTGCTTTTGCCAAAGGCATAACGTACCATTCCAAAATGCATTGCTGCATTGCGTACAAAGAAACATAAAAAATGACACATGTGTCAGCTATAATATTTATCATGCCACTTAATCGCCTCCGCGCGGTACTGTGTGGCTGTATCCATAAGCTCATTGTACTGTTTTTTGATGCTCTCAATAAGCTTGTCGCGCATATCCAGCTCGGCAGCATATTTTGAAGCCTGTTCGCGCACGGCGGCAAGCTCTGCCTGTATTTGCGCGAGGGCTTCCTTGGTTTGCCCAAGCTCCAATTTTTGGGCATCTATGTCCGCTTTGCTCTGGCTCAACAATTCCTCATACCTGCCCTTTAACTGGGGTTCGGACACAAGCGTTTCACAGACAAGATTTTCATTTAGCCTGAAAATGAGCTCCTTTTTGCCGTCGCCCAGATAGACAATCATACTGTTGCGCAGCATAATAATGTGAAATGCAGGCATATCAGAAAAACGCTCGTCAGGCAGTGAAAGCGCGCTTGTGTCATCAAGCGGGAAAAGTCCTTTTAGACAGTAGCTTTCATCAAGCGGATTTTTTATTATGTAGAAAAGCATGAGCTGACCTGCAAGGACGGCAATCCGCGGCATAAAACAGTCAGGCGTGTCAAGGCTTTTTATCCTGTACACGTCGCGCAGGTCCGTGACGCTTTTTACCACAATGTCCTGTGAGGTATTTCTGTACACATAGTAAATCGTATTGTTGTAAACTATGTCAAAAAGATTATCCAGATAATCGCTGCATAACACTACGGCGCGCGTCAGGCTGCTGCCTATGGAGGTGCGCAGGCATATGCTTGATCCCGCGCTGTATAAAATCAGATTTTTGTCCGCGTCAAGCGAGTACACATTTCCCATTTATTCATTATTCCCCTTATACTGTCATTTCGGCAGATATTCAGGCTTTCCGCATTTCCTTTTCAATAATATATGGCACAATACCGCAAAAAAGAACATATTATGTAGTAAATATTTATAAAGAAGGGAAAAAGATTATGGCTAAATGTAGATCTGGTAAATGCGGGTGCAAAACGAGGATTGTCAGCAGCGGGGTACAGAACCTGCAGCAGAGCGGCAACGCAAACTGCATTGACGTATGCGCTAATCCGATATGCGGCTCTCCGTCAACGCTGGGGATTATGGCGCCGCTCATCTATGATGAGATTGGCATAAACCTCTGCACGACTTTTGCTCTTGGCGCGGACATCTCTACGACCTATCCGACGGCTGTGACGGCGACGGCGCGCGTACTGAACATTACCTACACCTATGGCGATGGAAATGTGCTGGTGGAGGCGATTACAGGCAGGCCAAACTGTTATGCCGTGACCTTGTCAAATCTGACGGTACAGTTTGCAGTTAATCTTTATGATGCAAACTGCAGGCTGCTTGCCACGCTGTTTCCGACGGCGGCTTATCTGCCGTCTGACGAGGAGGGAGCCACCTATGACGAGGATACTAATCCCAGCTCGGTAGAGCTTGAAATCTTTGCGCCTTACGGCATTGGCTATAATGGTGAGGATCCTGTCATAAACTATATCGGCTTTACGGCGGATAATGCGTATGTAAGGCAGGGGCTTAATCTCTATGCTTATGCCAAGGTGCTTGATTTTGAGATTGATGACGATACGGTCACGGTCGGCTTGACGCTTGTGCTGCAGAGCTTATATTTTGCAGGCTATAATGTAGCCAGCGAAGGCAAGATTAACACTCCCAAGGGAAGCATCGTAACGCCTGACAATTCAAGCTGCATGAGCTTCGTTACAGGAGACTTGCTCAATCTCGCTATTAAACCGCTGGAGCTTGGTCCGCCTAACTGCGAGGAACAGTATAAGCAGGGCTGCTGCCAGCAAAACTGCGCAGGCGGCTCAACCGACGACACCGTAGTGTTGCCTGGCATCGGAGGCTAAGATGAAGGGGGAAGCGGAGATTTCCGCGCTCCCCCTTTACATATGCCGATTTAATATAGTGGTAATACATCATTTCAGTTTTGAAATCTTGAAAGTCTTTTTGACATTAACTCCCGTAATACATCATTTTACTTTAGCAGGCGTATAAGCTTTTTTCATAGTATTTAATTCTTGCAATCCTTCCGCATAAATGCTATATTAAAATTACCTAAAAATAACAATCGCGTTTGCCGCACGAATACTGTCTTATCGGCAAAAGCAAAACCTAAATCAAACAAGAAAAGTATCAAAACAAAACGGAGGATAATATTATTATGAAAAAAGAACCAAACAAAAGGCTGAAAAGGCTTGTGGCTCTTATCCTGTCTGCGTTCCTGATTTTTAGCGTATCATCAGCGAACGCGCTGTCAGTCTGCGCCGCGCCGGCCGCTGATTTCAGATGGTTTTTAGGCGTGCCTAAGTTTTACTCAAACGAAGGCTGTCTGAAATACATATCAGAGCATGGCATGGGGTCATATACCACAAAGGACACATTTAACCTTGAACAGTTCCTGATTGACAATCCAGACCTTGTGGCAGCGTCAATTACGGACCGTGACGCCGTATGGAACTGGATAGTCACATTTGACAGCGTTTCGCCGAGGATTATCCATTCTATGGATGCGGAGGAGGAATATTACTGCCGCGCGAGGAACCTTTGCATACAGCTTGGCGTTTATGCACCTACATCCGCTATGACGGTAAAGGAAAAATGCAAGGCAATCCATGACGAGGTATGCCGCCGCTGCCATTATGACTACAGCTATAGCAAGTACACATACAAGGAGATTATGGATCAGAACACGGGAGTATGCAATGCGTTTGCCACATACGGCTGCATTATGTTTACTATAGCGGGCGTTGAAAACGGCTTTGTGGAGGGACCTAACCATATCTGGAACGCCGTACTTGCGGAGGACGGAAACTGGTATCAGATTGACATGACATGGGACGCCTGCAACTATAATGATTATAATATGAGGGAAAACGCCCTTGACGTATTCTTTTGGATGACCGACAGATCCTCATTTACAGAAAAAAGAATTTACAAAAATGATTACAGCTATTGGATTGTCAAAAATGTTTCAGCCTCAGGGAACTTTATGACTCCAACATCGCAGGATATGTTTATTACACAGGATTTAAGATAATGCCGCATAATATGCAGGCAAAACTTCTGCAACGGACCTTCACTTATTTCTCTTGATTTAAGGTAATGCCGCATAAATATGCAGGCAAAACCAGACAATGGGGAACACGCGTTGAAAGCTTAATATTGTTATAAATCAAAAACAGTGCCTCTTTAAAAGCGGCGCTGTTTTTTGCGTCTGTATGGCATATGTAAACCGTTGGAATTTAAGCAGGTATGAAAAAATACGGCTGTATGCATATCACTCCGCCTCGGGCTGTTATTGATCCGTACATCGCTCTGTATGCACGTTAAAAACAATATTACAATAAAAATTTATTGTTTTTCAATAAAAATATATTGCGTTTCAAATAAAACTGTGCTATTCTTTATTCAGCTTAAAAATAATTGCAAAATAACTTTAGCCAGATTCAATTAACTAAAATTAAATTGAAAAAGAATGGAGATAAAGCTAATGGACAATTTAAAAACAGTAGAATTGCAAAATTCACAGCCGCCACAGCCTTCATACACAGCGCAGAACCCCGAAGAAGCCGCAAAAGCAGCAAAACCTGACAAGCCCGACAAAGCCGCCCGCTTCAAGTCTTTTGCGCTCCCGACCGCGCTGTATGCCTTATTTTACACCTTCTGCCTGTACCACAATGCATCAGGAATAACCTACCCTTTTTTCGCAGGCGGAACCCTCTGGTTTTTCTCGCGCTGTATCAGAGAGTCAAAGAGCAGCTCCGCCGCCGCCAATGCCACATTTAACAAATACTTCCTTGCAGCGGCAATCCTTGCGGCAGGCGCGCTGAACTGCTGCACCGATTCAGCCGTGCTGCTGTTTTTCAACAAAGCGCTGATGTACACCTTGCTCATAATCAGTATTTTGGAACTGTCGCACGACACATGCGGCTGGAGCATAACAGCCGGCATAAGGGCTATATTTGCCGTGATTTTCGGCGCAATAGGAAAATGCCTTGACGCGGTAAGCGACGCATGCGCGGCAATATCGCTCTCCCATATTAAGGACAGACCGCGCAGCATGGAGCGCAGGCGCATAATTATTTCCATTATAATAGGAATCGCCATAAGCATTCCAATATCATTTTTTGTCCTGCTGCTTTTAGGCGATGCCGACGCCATTTTCTGGAAACTTTTGTTGGACACCGCCAACTGGGCATTTGAGCATAGCTTTGAAATAAACAAGACAGCGGTAAAGCTTATGGCAAGAATAGCGATAACCTTTGCCATTTCATACGGCATACTTTCATTCTGCACCGACAGCGGGCGTATAAAGGCAATGGATGAAAAGGCGGCAGGACAAAAGCCGCGCTTTGACGAATATATCGCAATCACCTTCACAGCCATAGTGGCAGTGATATATTTGGTTTTCTCCTTTACGCAGATATTCGGGCTCTTTCTTGGCAGGATGACTTTGCCAGAAGGCTTCACCTATTCAAGCTATGCGCGGAAAGGCTTTTTCGACCTCGTGATTTTATGCGTGTTCAACATAGTGCTTGTGCTGTGCGCTGCGGCATATTTTAATACAAATAAAATATTGCGCTCAATCCTCACCGTTATATGCCTTTGCACATATATAATGGCGGCATCAAGCGCTTTCAGAATGTTTATGTATATAAAGGAATATAATCTCACCTTCCTGCGGATTTTGGTGCTTTGGGGGCTTTTGATGACAGCTATAGTTATGGCGGAAGTGATAACGTATGTTTACAGGGATAATCTCAGGCTTTTCAAATACATTACAATGACGCTCACCATAGGCTGGCTTGCGTTTTCCGCGCTGCATCCTGATTACTGGATTATGCGATACAATGTTTCAAAAGCGGATTACACGCTGTTTTACCATTACAGCGGTATGTCGCTTGACGCTTTTTCCGCCGCGGAAAATATTGATAATTTCAATGAAATGAGAATAATGCGGCGCGTTGACGAATACGCGGACACCAAAAAAGGCATAGATGCGGTCAGAAAATTTAACTTTTCAAAAGAATATGCTCTGCACAAGGCAAAAAGCGCGGGCTATGAGCTAAATAAAGAAAATTAAATTACATTCTCTCCTTATAATAAAAGCAAAGCAATAGAATATAAAATCAGAAATGAGCATGCAGACAGGATAATTGACAGCCGCATATAATTGAGATATTATATATATGCTTTGCCAAAACATCAAATTATCGGACAAGGCTATGCAAGTTCTATAAAATATAAGCTGAAAAACTGTAATGCAGATGTTTGTTAAATTTTGCCGACTTAGGACACATTTTGCAATTACCTATAAAATTATACGGCGCAGCAAGGAGAGAGTGTGAAAATTATGGAAGACAACAAAATCAGATTTGAGTGCGACTATACAGAAGGAGCGCATCCGAGGATTATGGAGGCGCTTATGAAAACAAATATGGAGCAGACAATAGGCTACGGCGTTGACGCGCATTGCGGGCAGGCGCGCGAATACATAAAGCGCCATTGCGGCAGGAGCGATATCGACATACATTTTCTGGTGGGCGGCACACAGGCAAACATGACAGTGATAGCCTCTGCCTTAAGACCTTATCAGGGCGTAATCAGCGCGGAAAGCGGCCATATCAATGTCCACGAGACAGGCGCAGTCGAGGCGACGGGCCACAAGGTGCTTGCCCTCCCAAGCGGCGACGGCAAGATAACGGCAATGCAGGTTTTTGACCTGTACACGGCGCACATAAATGACGACAGCAGCGAGCATATGGTGCAGCCCGCAATGGTTTACATCTCAAATCCCACGGAAAACGGCACCCTTTACACCAAAGACGAGCTGGCGGCGTTAAACAGCGTATGCAGAAGATGCGGCCTTACGCTTTTTATGGACGGGGCGCGGCTTGGCTATGGGCTTATGTCCGAGGCGAATGACCTTACGCTTGGCGATATAGCAGAGCTCTGCGACGTATTTTACATAGGAGGCACAAAAGTCGGCGCGCTTTTTGGCGAGGCGGTTGTAATCGTAAACGAAAAGCTGAAAAAAGATTTCAGGTATTACATAAAGCAGAATGGCGCTATGCTCGCAAAGGGGAGGCTGTTAGGCATACAGTTTGAGGAGCTTTTCAGGGACAATCTGTATTTTGAAATATCGAAAAATGCCGATCGGTTAGCGCTTATGATAAGGAAGGCTTTTGAGGAAAAAGGAATTAAAATGGCATATGACTCATACACAAACCAGCAGTTTCCGATTTTAAGCCACGAGCAGGCGGTAAAGCTTGCGTGCAGGTATTCCTTCACGATGAACGAAAGTGAGCTAAAAAAAGCGCCTTCAATGACGCGCTTCTGCACAAGCTGGGCGACGACGGAGGAAAATGTAAATAAGCTTATACAGGACATAAAAGCATTATGACGGCAGTAAAAGAACAGCTTGGAAAAATCTGCGGCAGGGCGGCAAAAGACATAAAAGACTACTACATAGCGATTATACTATTCATCGCCTACAACATAATAGTGCGGAAAATATTCCACGCCTTCTGCCCGTTTTGGATAATAACAGGCTTTCCATGCGCAGGCTGCGGAATGACGCGAGCCGTGTTTTATCTGCTCACGGGCAGGTTTTCAAGGGCGATGAGCCTCAATCCCGCAGCACCTCTGTGGGCAGCCTTCATTATCTGGTTTTTCTATATGCGCTATGTAAAGGGAAAGACGCCCAATCGCGCTATGATGTGGCTTGGCATTGTCTGCGCGGCGACGCTTGCGATATACATATACCGAATGATAATTTATTTCCCCTCATATCCGCCGCTTGTGTACAACAGGAGAAACCTTATGCTCAGGTTTATAAGGCTTCTGCAGGGAAAATAAACAGGGCAGCCGAATATCAGCAGCGTTCTCGTAAGCCTGTCGCCGTTTTTTTGCATGAAGCCTTTCCGCATATGCGCAAAAACCACAAAAAGGTTAAAATTTGTGTTAATATGATTATTTTTGTTGCAACCCTGCGCACAAATATGTTATTATATCTAACGTAGTTTAATTTACTAACAATCTATAATGCGTTAGGTCAATAACAAACAAAGACATAAGCGCGGAAACGAGGTAAAAATGGATAATAACAATATGTACGATCAGGATAAATCGGGCGCGGGCGCAGAACAGCAGCAGCCGCAGTTTCAGCAGTCCTACCAGCAGCAGGGCTACTATCAGCAGCCCCAGTACCAGCAGCCATATCAGCAGCCTGTCCAGCAGAACTTTTACCAGCAGCCGTATGACAGCGGGCTTGAAGAACCTGTGGGCATAGGTGAATGGCTGGTTACTATGCTTATACTTATGATTCCCTGCGTAAATATCGTAATGATTTTTGTATGGGCGTTTAGCTCAAGCGCAAAAAAAAGCAAGTCGAACTATTTCAAGGCAAGCCTTATAATGGCGCTGATAGCTATTGCCTTGTGGATTATAGTTGCAGTGATTGCGGTTGCTGCGGGTGTTTCACTTTCAGGTTCGTTTTATTAATGTCAATATAATATATGTTAATTACAGCGGGCGGCGCATTAAGGACTTAGTGCGTCGCCCGCATATTTTATGCATTGAAAAGCAAAAAACACATTCCTATTATTCAAACACGCACCGCCCGCTTGCGCCGCAAGGCAGGACAAGCCCGTTTGCTGATACAGGCAGCCCTATTTCATCTGCCTCGGCATGTCCTCCAAAGCGTGATATGATAGCGGTTTCAAGCATATATTTGAGCACGGCGGGCTGCAGCCCCGTGGTATATGAGTTAATCAGGAAAAACAAGGGCTTGGGCGGCAAAAGCTTTGCGGTAAGCTCGATAAAGGCAAAAATATTCTCCTCCATCTTCCAGATTTCACCCTTAGGACCGCGCCCGTAAGACGGCGGATCCATAATAATTGCGTCATATGTATTCCCACGCCGTATTTCTCTCTCCACGAACTTTACGCAGTCGTCTACAAGCCACCGCACAGGCGCGCCTGCAAGCCCTGATGATGCGGCGTTTTCCTTTGCCCAGCCGACCATGCCCTTTGACGCGTCTACATGCGTGACGCTCGCGCCCGCAGCCGCAGCGCTAAGCGTGGCTCCGCCCGTATATGCAAAGAGATTGAGCGCCTTAATCTGCCTGTCAGGATTTTTTTCAAGCGCCTCCTTTATAATGGAAGAAAACCAATCCCAGTTTACCGCCTGCTCGGGAAAAAGCCCCGTGTGCTTAAAGCTGAAGGGCTTCAAATTAAACGTCAGATTTTTATAGCTGATGCTCCACTCGTCAGGCAGCTTAAAAAATTCCCACTCGCCGCCGCCCTTTGGGCTTCTGTGGTAATGGGCGTTAGGCTTTTTCCAGCGCGGCTCACCTTTGGGAGTGTCCCATATAACCTGGGGATCGGGGCGCACGAGTATATATTTTCCCCATCTTTCAAGTTTTTCGCCCGCAGATGTGTCAATTACTTCATAATCAGTCCAGTTGTCAGCAGTCCACATATTTACATATTCCTTTCCAGCATTTTGTCATTTCAGATTTCAGGCTTGCATTATGCAAAGCCGGCAATGTATAATGTACAATGTATATAAAATAAGCTATACATAAATTATACTATATACAAAGCGCCATTTACAATGACAAGCCGCCCTCAAAATTGTACTTAAAAAAATACAATAAAAATTCCAAAAAATGCTTGCAAAAAATAAAGGTCTACGATATAGTAATAGTTGCTGTGACATTGATAGCGTTGAAACGTGAGGTTGCCGCCTGAAAATGGCGGGTTTTCCGCGGAGCGAATGTCAAGTTATGAAACTGGCGACAAGTCACTGTACAAGGTATTAAAGCTGATGTGAAGTCTGCGGATTGCGCTGATTTATGGTGCAGGGCGTATGACACACACGGGAGAGTGTACAGTCACCGCTTGTCGTACTTATTTATGAAAAGTGCGAAAAGGAGGCGACTTTTTTTATGGCAAATCAGATAATGAGAATTACATTAAAGGCATACGACCACCAGCTGGTTGATGCTTCTGCCAAAAAAATTATCGAAACAGTAAAGAAGAACGGTTCACAGGTGAGCGGACCGGTGCCCCTTCCTACAAAGAAGGAGGTCATAACAATTTTGAGGGCGGTTCATAAGTACAAGGACTCGAGAGAGCAGTTTGAACAGAGAACCCACAAGAGGCTGATTGATATCATCACGCCGACACCCAAGACTGTAGATGCGCTGCAGAGACTTGAGATGCCTGCTGGTGTTTACATTGATATCAAGATGAAGAATAAATAAGCCCCTACTAGTATGAGCGGCGCACATGCCGTTCCGCTGTAGAACAAACGGAGGTAAGGAAATGAAGAAGGCTATCTTAGCTACAAAAGTCGGAATGACTCAAATCTTCAACGAAGACGGTTCGCTGATACCCGTAACCGTGCTTCAGGCAGGACCATGCGTGGTAACGCAGATTAGGACAGAAGAAAACGACGGCTACAAGGCTGTACAGGTCGGTTTCGTGGACAAGAAGGACAGGATTATCAACAAGGACAAGGGCGGCAAGAGAGAAGTAATCCACATACACGGCGTAAACAAGCCGCTCAAGGGACACTTTGAGAAGGCAGGCGTTTCTTCAAAGAGATATTTAAGAGAGCTTAAGCTTGAAAACGCAGAGGAATATACGCTTGGCAGCGAGATAAAGGCGGACATATTCACGGTTGGCGACAGGGTTGACGCTACGGCTATTTCAAAGGGAAAAGGCTTTCAGGGCGCAATCAAAAGGCACGGCCAGCACAGAGGACCTATGGCGCATGGCTCAAAATTCCATCGTCATCAGGGCTCAAACGGACCTGCGACAACGCCGGGGCGCGTATTCAAGGGCAAGGGAATGCCCGGCCATATGGGCTGCGTAAAGGTAACAGTGCAGAATCTTGAGGTTGTAAGGGTAGACGCTGAAAAGAACGTGCTTTTGGTAAAAGGCTCAGTGCCCGGACCTAAGAAGGGGCTGGTTACGCTCAAGGAAACCACCAGAGTAGAAGTGTAAAAATGTGTTTCGCATAATATGCGGACGAAAGGAGGACCATACAGATGGCAAAAGTATCTGTTTATAATATGGAAGGCAAGGAAGTTGAAAGCATGGACTTAAACGACGCTGTCTTTGGTGTAGAAGTAAACGAGCACTTAGTACACATGGCAGTAGTCCAGCACCTTGCAAACAGGCGTCAGGGCACCCAGAAGGCAAAGACGCGTTCTGAGGTATCAGGCGGCGGAAGAAAACCTTGGAGGCAGAAGGGAACAGGTCATGCAAGACAGGGTTCCATCAGGGCTCCCCAGTGGAAAGGCGGCGGAGTCGTATTTGCTCCCGTTCCAAGAGATTATTCCTTCAAGATAAATAAGAAGGAAAAGAGGGCGGCATTAAAGTCGGCTCTTACAAGCAGGGTTCAGGAGAATAAGCTGATTGTCATTGACGAGCTTAAATTTGATGAGATAAAGACAAAGAATTTCAAGGCGGTTATGGATAACCTGAACGTAGCCAAGGCTTATGTTGTCATCAACGACAATGACGAGAAGGTCATCAAATCGGCAAGCAATCTTCCTAATGTCAACACGGCAGTTGCAAATATGATTAATGTGTATGACATTATGAACGGCGGCACGGTAATTCTCACAAAGGATGCCGTAAAGACAATAGAGGAGGTGTACGCATAATGGCAGACATTAAATATTATGATGTAATCCTCAAGCCTGTTATCACGGAAAAGAGCATGGCGGGTATGGGTGATAAGAAATATACATTCTTAGTCCACCCGGAGGCTAACAAGAGTCAGGTTAAAGAAGCCGTTGAAAAGATGTTTGACGGCGCAAAGGTTAAAAAGGTAAATACAATGAACATTCCTGGCAAGAACAGAAGGCGCGGGGCAGTCGTAGGCAAGACAGCAAAGACCAAGAAGGCTATAGTGTGGCTTACGGAGGACAGCAAGGATATTGAAATCTTTACAGGCTTATAATCAGACCGCGCAGCTATACACAGTCAAGTGTGATAATAAAATAGAAAAGGAGAAATAGTCATGGGAATTAAGACATACAACCCATATACACCCTCGAGAAGAAATATGACTGGTTCGGATTTTTCTGAGATTACAAAGAAGACTCCCGAGAAGTCGCTTTGCGTTTCAAAGAAAAAACATTCAGGGCGCAACAATCAGGGTAAAATAACAGTCAGACACCGCGGCGGCGGAAACAGACAGAAATACAGACTCGTAGATTTCAGGAGAAATAAGGAAGGGATACCTGCAAAGGTTATCGGCATTGAGTACGATCCCAACAGATCGGCAAACATTGCATTAATCTGCTATGCAGACGGGGAAAAATCATATATCCTTGCTCCCGAGGGTTTGACGGACGGCATGACGGTTATGAACGGTCCGGAGGCTGAAGTAAGGGTAGGCAACTGCCTTCCGCTTTCAGAGATACCCGTAGGTACTTTAGTACACAACATTGAGCTTTATCCCGGCAAGGGCGGACAGCTCGTGCGTTCAGCAGGAAACAGCGCCCAGCTTATGGCTAAGGAAGGCAAGTATGTGACGCTCAGGCTTCCGTCTGGCGAGATGAGAATGGTGCTTGCAGTATGCCGCGCTTCAATCGGAGTTGTAGGCAACGGCGACCACAACCTTATTAAAATCGGTAAAGCAGGACGCAAGCGTCATATGGGCATCAGACCTACAGTTCGCGGTTCGGTTATGAACCCCAACGACCATCCTCATGGCGGCGGCGAAGGCAAGACAGGCATCGGACGTCCCGGTCCTTGCACGCCTTGGGGCAAGCCCGCTCTTGGCTTGAAGACAAGAAAGCACAAGAAGTCTTCTGATAAGCTTATTGTAAGAAGACGCGACGGCAGAGCCATAAAGTAGTTTAAACCAACGGTTGAATAAGGAGGAAAATTTAATGGGCAGATCATTAAAGAAGGGACCTTTCGCAGATGCGAGCCTTTTAAAGAAGGTTGACGCAATGAATGCGTCAGGCAGTAAATCAGTAATCAAAACATGGTCCCGTCGTTCTACAATCTTCCCCTCATTTGTGGGGCTCACGTTTGCAGTTCACGACGGCAGAAAGCATGTACCCGTATATGTAACAGAGGATATGGTTGGACACAAGCTTGGTGAATTCGTTGCAACCAGAACCTATAGAGGACATGGCAAAGACGAAAAGAAATCAAAGGTTAAGTAATTAGTTGAAGGGAGGTTCAACCATGGAAGCAATGGAAAAAAAGAAATATAGCAGATCAAGCTATAAGAGAAAAAGAAACGCGGAAAACAGAGAAACCAGACCGTCAGCAAAGCTATCTTACGCAAGAGTATCTGTTCAGAAGGCCTGCTTTGTACTTGATGCCATAAGGGGAAAAGACGTAGAGACAGCGCTTGCTATTCTTGAGTACAGCCCCAGATATGCTTCAGGCGTTATCAAAAAGCTTTTGGAGTCAGCCATAGCCAATGCCGAGAACAACAATGGTATGAGCGCTGACAGCCTTTATATAGCAGAGTGCTATGCAAATAAGGGACCTACAATGAAAAGAATAAAGCCAAGAGCGCAAGGCAGAGCTTATAGAATCGAGAAGAGAACAAGCCACATTACTATTGTGCTTGATGAGAGATAGGAGGAAGAAAATGGGACAGAAGGTTAATCCTCACGGACTGAGAGTCGGCGTTATTAAGGATTGGGACTCTAAGTGGTATGCTGATGCTGAGTTTGCTGATTATTTAGTAGAAGATTACAATATAAGAAAATTTTTAAAGAAGAAATTATATGATGCCGGCGTTTCAAAGATTGAAATCGAGAGGGCGGCTGACAGAGTAAAGGTTATCGTTTTCACGGCAAAGCCTGGCGTTGTCATCGGCAAGGGCGGCGCTGAGATAGAGAAGACAAAGAAGGAGCTGCAGAAGCTTACAGGAAAAAATGTCCTTGTTGACATCAAGGAGATAAAGAAGCCCGACAAGGATGCGCAGCTTGTCGCTGAGAATATTGCGCAGCAGCTTGAAAACCGTGTTTCCTTCAGACGCGCGATGAAGTCATGCATGGGCAGGACAATGAAGTCAGGCGCGCTTGGAATAAAGACGGCGGTTTCAGGACGTCTTGGCGGAGCGGATATGGCTCGTACAGAGTTTTACAGCGAGGGAACTATTCCGCTTCAGACACTTAGGGCAGATATTGATTATGGTTTCGCTGAGGCAGACACGACCTATGGTAAGATAGGCGTCAAGGTTTGGATTTACAAGGGCGAGGTACTTCCTACAAAGGGAACCAAGGAAGGGAGCGATAAATAATGTTAATGCCAAAAAGAGTAAAGCATCGTAAACAGTTTCGTGGCTCAATGAGAGGCAAGGCAACAAGGGGCAACACAATCACTTATGGCGATTATGGTATTGTGGCATTAGAGCCTTGCTGGATTAAGTCAAATCAGATAGAGGCAGCCCGTATCGCAATCACGCGTTATGTTAAGCGTGGCGGTAAGGTATGGATTAAGATTTTCCCGGATAAACCCGTAACAGCGAAGCCTGCTGAAACCCGAATGGGCTCAGGTAAAGGAACGCTTGAATACTGGGTGGCTGTTGTTAAGCCCGGGCGTGTAATGTTTGAAATCGGCGGAGTAACTGAGGATGTAGCGAAAGAAGCATTGCGTCTTGCAACATATAAGCTTCCCTGCAAGTGTAAAGTCGTTTCAAAAGCGGATTTGGAAGGCGGTGCAGTAAATGAAAACTAGTAAGTATGTAGAAGATTTAAGAAGCAAATCAGATGCAGAATTATCACAGGAATTAGTAGCTGCAAAAAAGGAACTTTTCAATTTGAGATTTCAGAACGCAACTAACCAGTTGGATAATACAGCAAGAATTAAAGAGGTAAGAAGAAACATTGCCAGGATTCAGACTGTAATATCTGCAAATCTTAGGAATGCAGAGTAAGGAGGAAATTTGTCGTGGAAAGAAATTTGAGAAAAACACGTGTTGGCAAGGTTGTCAGCAACAAAATGCAGAAAACCATCGTAGTTGCTGTAGAAGACCATGTTAAGCACCCTCTTTACGGAAAAATCGTTAAGAGAACTTATAAGCTCAAGGCGCATGATGAGAATAATGACTGCAACATCGGCGACACAGTTAAGGTTATGGAGACAAGGCCTTTATCAAAGGATAAGAGATGGCGTCTTGTAGAGATAATCGAGAGAGTAAAATAAATTTAAAATCGCGCTTTGCGGTTTGAAAGGAGAATTAGCATGATACAACAGGAAACCAGACTCAAGGTTGCTGACAATACAGGCGCTAAAGAGTTACTTTGTATTAGGGTTATGGGTGGTTCTACAAGAAGATATGCAGGCATCGGCGATATAATTGTTGCCAGCGTTAAAGATGCAACACCAGGCGGCGTTGTAAAAAAAGGCGATGTAGTCAAGGCAGTGGTTGTCCGCACAGTAAAGGGCGCACGCCGCAAGGATGGCTCATATATCAAGTTTGATGAAAACGCTGCTGTTATAATAAAGGATGATAAGACTCCGAGAGGCACACGTATTTTTGGACCAGTGGCAAGAGAGCTTCGCGATAAGCAGTTTATGAAGATTGCTTCATTAGCTCCCGAAGTATTATAAGGAGGTGCCATAATGTTAAAGATTAAGAAGGGCGATACCGTAAAGGTCATTGCCGGCAAGGATAAGGATAAGGAAGGAAAGGTTTTGGCAGTTTACGCCAAGAAATCAAGAGTTCTGGTTGAGGGCGTAAATATGATTACAAAGCATGTAAAGCCTTCTGCCGCAAACCAGAACGGCGGCATTATCCAGAAGGAAGCTCCTATTGACATTTCAAACGTAATGTATCTCCACAACGGAAAAGCCACAAGAATAGGCTTTAAATTTGAGGGAGACAAGAAGGTACGCTTTGCAAAGACAACAGGCGAGGTTATTGATTAATTCTAAGGAAGGAGGTTTAAACTGGTGAGCAGACTTAAAGATTTATATAAAAACGAAATAGTTGACGCTATGATGAAAAAGTTTGGATATAAGAACGTTATGCAGGTTCCCAAGCTTGACAAAATCGTTATCAATATGGGCGTAGGCGAAGCAAAGGACAACGCCAAGGCGCTCGAGTCAGCCGTTAGGGATATGGAGATAATTGCAGGCCAGAAGGCAATTGTTACAAAGGCAAAGAAGGCTGTCGCTAACTTTAAAATTCGTGAGGGCATGCCTATCGGCTGCAAGGTAACTCTCCGCGGCGAGAGAATGTATGAGTTTCTTGACCGCCTTGTGAACCTTGCGCTTCCTAGAGTTCGTGACTTTAGAGGCGTGAGCGCCAACTCTTTTGACGGCAGAGGCAATTATGCCCTTGGCATCAAGGAGCAGATTATCTTCCCTGAAATCGAGTATGACAAGATTGACAAGGTAAGAGGTATGGATGTTATTATCGTAACTACTGCTAAGACTGATGAAGAAGCGCGCGAACTGTTGACACAGTTCAATATGCCTTTCGCCAAAAATTAAGGAGGTAAATTCGTATGGCAAAAACATCAATGAAAGTTAAACAGCAGCGTAATCCTAAGTTTTCTACACGGGCATACAGCCGCTGCAAAATCTGCGGCCGTCCGCATGCTTACTTAAGGAAATATGGCATTTGCAGAATATGCTTCCGTGAGCTGGCATATAAAGGACAGATACCAGGTGTAAAGAAGGCTAGTTGGTAATAAATGAAATCCAAGAGGAGGAAACTGAAATGACAATGAGTGATCCTATTGCAGATATGCTTACAAGAATCCGTAACGCTAATACTGCAAAGCACGATACAGTAGATGTTCCGTCGTCAAAGATGAAGCTTGCTATAGCTCAGATTCTTCTTGACGAGGGATATATTAAGAAGTTTGATGTTGTTGACGATGGCGCATTCAAGACCATTCACATCACATTGAAGTATGGCGCAGATAAGAACGAAAGAATCATTACAGGCTTAAAGAGAATTTCAAAGCCAGGTCTTCGTATCTACGCAGGCAAGGATGAGCTGCCCAAGGTGCTTGGCGGACTTGGTATTGCTATCATATCCACAAACCAGGGCGTTGTTACTGATAAGAAGGCAAGACAGCTTCAGGTTGGCGGCGAGGTATTAGCGTTTATCTGGTAATACGAGCCGATTTAATATATATATTTATCATTTATAGGAGGTACGGGCATGTCACGTATAGGAAGAATGCCAATCGCGGTTCCCGCAGGAGTGACTGTGGAAATTGCAGAAAATAATAAAGTGACTGTAAAAGGTCCCAAGGGTACGCTTGAGAGAGTGCTCCCGTCAGAGATGGAGATTAAGCTTGAAGGCTCTGAGATAACTGTTACAAGACCAAATGATTTAAAGAAAATGAAGTCATTGCACGGTCTTACAAGAACGCTTATCAACAATATGGTTGTAGGCGTTACACAAGGGTACGAGAAGAAGCTTGAGGTAAACGGCGTAGGCTACAGAGCGGCTAAGTCGGGAAAGAAGCTGACATTATCCCTTGGATATTCGCATCCTGTTGAGATGATTGATCCCGAAGGCATTGAGACAGTGCTTGACGGCGCTAACATCATTATCGTTAAGGGCATTGATAAAGAAAAGGTCGGCCAATTCGCCGCTGAAATCAGAGATAAGAGAAGACCTGAGCCTTATAAGGGCAAGGGCATCAAGTATGCTGATGAGACAATCAGACGTAAAGTCGGTAAGACTGGTAAGAAGTAAATAAGGAGGGCGTAAAAAATGGTTAGTAAAAAATCAAGAGCAGAAGTTCGTAAAAAGAAGCACATGAGAATGCGTAACCGTTTTAGCGGCACAGCGCAGAGACCGCGCTTGGCAGTATTCAGAAGCAATAATCATATGTATGCTCAAATTATTGACGATACAGTTGGAAATACACTGGCGGCAGCTTCAACCGTAGAAAAAGAGGTAAGGGCTGAGCTTAAATATACCGATAATGTTGAGGCAGCGGCATACTTAGGAAAGGTTATCGCAAAGAGGGCATTAGATAAGGGTATTACAGAAGTGGTTTTTGACAGAGGCGGCTTTTTATACCATGGAAAAATTAAAGCTTTAGCTGAGGCAGCAAGAGAAGCTGGCTTGGTATTCTAGGAAGGGAGAAAATCACATGAAACGTACAATTATTGATGCTAGTCAGCTTGAATTAACAGATAAGGTTGTTACAATTAAGCGAGTAACCAAAACTGTTAAGGGTGGACGTAATATGCGTTTTACCGCGCTGGTAGTCGTAGGTGACGGCAACGGCCATGTAGGCGCAGGTCTTGGCAAAGCCGTAGAAATTCCAGAGGCTATCCGTAAGGGTAAGGAAGACGCAATGAAAAATCTTGTTAAAATTGCGCTTGATGAAAATAACTCTATTCCACACGATTTTATGGGCAAATACGGTTCTTCTACTATTTTGCTGAAGAAGGCTCCTGAAGGTACAGGTATTATTGCGGGCGGTCCTGCGCGTGTCGTATGTGAGCTTGCAGGCATTAAAAATATCCGTACAAAGGCGCTCGGCTCTACAAACAAGCAGAACGTTGTATATGCAACTATTTCAGGCCTGTCACAGTTAAAGACTCCTGAGCAGGTGGCTGCTAATCGTGGAAAATCTATCGACGAGATTTTAGCTTAAGGAGGTAGATGAAAATGGCAAAAACATTAAAAGTTACTTTAATAAAATCAACAATCGGTGCCGTTCCAAAGAACAAGGCTACAGTTGAGGCTATGGGGCTGAGAAAGCTTCACAAGACAGTTGAGCTTCCTGACAATGCCTGCACAAGAGGCATGATTCAAAAGGTAAGGCATTTAGTAAAGGTTGAAGAAGTGGAATAAGGAGGTGTCAAAATGGAGCTATATAATTTAAAGCCGGCTAAAGGTTCTAAGCATAATGATTTCAGAAAAGGCCGCGGACACGGCTCAGGCAACGGCAAGACTGCCGGTAAAGGACACAAAGGCCAGAAGGCTCGTTCAGGCGGAAAGAGGCCGGGATTTGAAGGCGGACAGATGCCATTATACAGACGTATTCCCAAGAGAGGCTTCACTAACAGAAACTCAAAGGAAATTGTCGGCATAAATGTTGAGGCACTTGAAAGATTTGAAGCAGGCGCTACTGTTTCAGTCGATACTTTAATAGAGACTGGAATTGTTAAAAATCCTAAAGACGGAGTAAAGATTTTAGGCAGAGGTGAATTAACCAAGAAGCTTAATGTAAAGGCAAATGCGTTCAGCGCGTCAGCAAAGGAAAAAATTGAGGCACTTGGTGGAACAGCAGAGGTGATTTAATGTTTAAAACATTAAAGGACGCTTTTAAGGTCAAAGAAATCAGGAAGGGCTTAATATTTACCTTTCTTATGCTGGTAGTAATCCGATTTGGATCACAGCTGCCTGTGCCGGGCGTAAACAGAAATTATTTCGCTTCATGGTTTGAGTCGCAGACAGGCGGCGCGTTCAATTTCTTTGATGCTTTTACAGGCGGATCGTTCCTGAATATGTCGGTATTTGCGCTTAATATTACGCCGTATATTACCTCATCTATTATTATGCAGCTTCTCACCATAGCTATTCCTAAGCTCGAGGAAATGCAGAAGGACGGCGAGGACGGACGTAAAAAAATTGCGTCAATAACGCGTTATGTCACAGTAGGTCTTGCTCTTATAGAGAGTACGGCTATGGCGATTGGTTTTGGCAATCAGGGGCTCTTGGAGAAATTCGGTCCTTTGGAGGTTATTACGGTAGTTGCGTCGCTGACAGCGGGAAGCGCTTTCCTTATGTGGATTGGCGAGCGCATTACGGAGAAGGGTGTTGGCAACGGCATTTCTATAGTGCTTGTCATCAACATTATTTCCCGTCTGCCGAATGACTTTAAAAACCTGTTTGAGCAGTTTGTTATGGGCAAATCCATTCCGCTTGCTGTGGTGGCTTCGCTTGTTATCATTGCGATTGTGCTTGCGATGATAGTATTCGTGGTTATTCTCAACAGCGGCGTGCGCAAGGTGCCTGTGCAGTATGCAAAGAAGATTCAGGGCAATAAAATGATAGGCGGGCAGATGACATATTTGCCGCTAAAGGTCAATACGGCTGGTGTGATTCCTATTATTTTTGCGTCATCGCTTATGCAGTTTCCCATTGTCATATCAAGCATGGCAGGTTATCAGGGAAATGGCGTGTGGCGTCAGATTTTAAACGGGCTTAATCAGGATAATTGGTGTAATCCACAGCAGCTTGTCTACTCGATTGGATTGGTAGTGTATGTTATACTCACAATATTTTTTGCTTATTTCTATACATCACTGACCTTCAATCCATTGGAGATATCAAACAATATGAAGAAGCAGGGCGGCTTCATACCGGGCATACGCCCAGGCAAGCCGACAAACGATTATCTCACTAAGGTGCTTAATGCCATAATTTTTATAGGCGCTGTCGGCTTGGTGATTATAGCGGTTGTTCCTTTCTTCTTTAACGGAGTATTTAATGCTTCCGTTTCATTTGGCGGCACGAGCCTTATCATCATAGTGAGTGTTGTCCTTGAGACAATGAAGCAGATAGAGTCAAAAATGCTGGTACGAAACTACAAGGGATTTTTGAATGATTAGTCTGGCTTATGGATAATGGATATAGAAGCAAAGCAGATGCTTTGCTTCTATGACATTTTCATTATTTATGTATATTGAATTAAAAACATTAGCGAATATAATTTTTTTAACTGAATATATATGGAAGGCTAAATGAAAAACACTAAATTAAAAACAAGGAGGAAACAAGATGAAGATTATTATGTTAGGCGCACCTGGAGCGGGAAAAGGCACGCAGGCAAAGATGATTGCCGATAAGTTTTCAATCCCACATGTTTCTACGGGGGATATATTCAGGGCGAACATCAAAAATGGCACAGAGCTTGGCATGGAGGCTAAAAAGTATATGGATCAGGGGCTTTTGGTTCCTGATGAGCTCACGGTAAAAATCCTTTTGGACAGGGTAGCACAGGACGACTGCAAAAACGGTTATGTGCTTGACGGATTTCCAAGGACAATACCGCAGGCAGAGGTGCTTGACAAGGCGCTCACGGAGCTTGGCGACAAGATTGACTATGCCATAAATGTAGATGTTCCCGATGAAAATATCATAAACAGAATGTCCGGCAGGCGCGCATGCGTCACCTGCGGCGCTACCTATCATATAGTGCATGTTCCGCCTAAGGCAGAGGGAATATGCGACAAGTGCGGCGCTGAGCTTATTCTGAGAGATGACGATAAGCCTGAAACCGTGAAAAACAGGCTTAACGTGTACCATGAGCAGACACAGCCGCTGATTGAGTTTTACTCAAATAAGGGCGTGCTCAAATCAGTTGACGGCACAAAGGATATGAATGACGTTTTTGCTGACATAGTAAATATTTTAAAATAAGATAAAACTGTAATTTTAAGCGGTCATTGCACGGGAGGTTTAGAAATGGCTGTTACAATTAAGTCTAATCGCGAGATTGAGCTGATGCGGACGTCGTGCAGGCTGCTTGCCGATGTGTTTGCGCAGCTTGAAAAATCAATTAAGCCAGGGATTTCTACACTGTCAATTGACAGATTGGGTGAGAAACTGATAAGAGGCCACGGATGTGTCCCGAATTTCCTTCATTATGAAGGATTTCCCGCCTCGATATGCGTATCCGTTAATGATGAGGTCGTACACGGCATACCGAGGGCTGACAGAATACTTCAGGAGGGTGACATAGTAAGCCTTGATGCGGGACTTATATATAAAGGCTATCATTCCGATATGGCAAGAACCTTTGGCGTAGGCCGCATAAGTGAAGACGCAAGCAGGCTTATAGAGGAGACGCGCAATTCATTTTTTGCGGGGATAAGCAAAGCTAAGGTGGGAAATCATTTGTTTGACATATCAAATGCGATTGATGATTATATATCTCAGTTTGGATATGGCATAGTGGAGGATTTGGTAGGGCATGGCATAGGAACCTCTCTCCATGAGGATCCGCAGGTGCCTAATTTCAGGCAGAAGCGCAGGGGCATGAAGCTGCAGGCAGGTATGACGCTTGCTGTGGAGCCTATGATAAATGAAGGGCGCGGCGATGTTGAGTGGCTTGATGATGACTGGACAGTGGTTACGGAGGACGGCTCGCTTTCCGCGCATTATGAAAACACCATACTGATTACTGATGGCGAGCCTGAAATACTTACTCTCATATAATAAAAGGGCGGCGCATAAAATGCCGCTTGAACCGCCAAGGAGTATCATGGAGGATTAGCATGACAGGATATTTCGCATATTCAATGGCAGGGCATGACAAGGGAAAAATATATCTTATCATAAAGGAAGACGCTGATTATGTGTGGCTTGCCGACGGCAGGGCGCGTGGGCTTTCCAATCCCAAGCGGAAGAACAAAAAGCATATTCAGATAATAAAAAAATACGGTCAGGAAACCGATATCGATGTGATGACAGATGAGAAAATAAAGTACATTATTAAAAAGCTGTATGGTAATGAATCAAACGGTAGCAGGTAATAAGTCAAAATGAGGAGAATGAATAGCAATGTCAAAAGCTGATGTAATTGAAATCGAAGGAACAGTAGTTGAGAAGCTTCCGAATACAATGTTTCAGGTAGAGCTTGAAAATGGGCACAGGGTACTTGCGCATATAAGCGGAAAGCTTAGACAGAACTTTATCCGCATACTTCCCGGCGATAAAGTAACCCTGGAGCTGTCGCCATATGACTTGAGCAAGGGAAGAATTATATGGCGCGACAAATAAGCGGCGGCAGATTTATTTGGAATTTACTTGGAATTTATTTAGAATTTATTCTTATATCGCTTGCATTTAAACGCTGGGCGTGATATAATGAAAAACGGTCTTTTTGAAAGGAGGGTTTAACATGAAGGTTAGATCATCAGTAAAACCTATTTGCGAAAAGTGCAAAGTTATCAAGAGAAAGGGAAGAATCAGAATTATCTGCGAGAATCCCAAACACAAACAAAGACAGGGTTAATAAAAAGCTCTGGATTAAAAAAGCGGCTGAGGCATACATGGCTAAACCGTCAAACAGCCAGTATGCTATAAATATATGACAGCTTAGACTGTCGTGTGTTTACTTCTTGATACCGAGAAATATTTCGCAGAACACCCATAATATTTCAATGGGTGCCGATAGTATCGGACAAATCGGGTTATGCCCGATTGGGTAAAAGTACCCCAATCAATTAGTTTACTATTATTAAATGGAGGAATTTAACATGGCTCGTATCGCTGGTGTTGACTTACCAAGGGAAAAACGTGTGGAAATTGGCTTAACTTACATCTATGGTATCGGCAGAACAAGCTCTAACAAGATTTTGGAGAAGGCAGGAGTAAATCCTGATGTCCGTGTTAGGGATTTGACAGATGATGATGTAAAGAAGATTAGCACAATCATTGATGAGGAGTATATGGTTGAAGGCGATCTCAAGCGTGAAATCGCGCTTAACATCAAGAGACTTCAGGAGATTGGCTGCTATCGCGGCATCCGCCACAGAAAGGGACTTCCCGTGCGCGGTCAGAAGACAAAGACAAACGCAAGGACAAGAAAAGGTCCTAAGCGCACTGTCGCAAATAAGAAGAAGTAATTAACAAATCAATTATTGTATGAGAAAGTAGGTTAGTTTAAAATGGCTAAAAAAGTTGCGAAAAAAGTAACAAAAAAGCGTGTAAAGAAAAACGTTGAACGTGGACAGGCACATATTCAGTCATCATTTAACAATACTATTGTTACATTGACGGACTTAGAGGGTAATGCGCTCTCTTGGGCAAGTGCCGGTGGTCTGGGATTTAGAGGTTCAAAGAAATCTACTCCATATGCTGCGCAGATGGCTGCTGAGACAGCTACAAAGGCGGCTTTAGTACATGGTTTGAAATCCGTAGATGTTATGGTAAAAGGTCCTGGCTCAGGCAGGGAGGCCGCTATCAGAGCGCTTCAGGCATGTGGCCTTGAGGTAACAAGCATTAAGGACGTAACAGCAGTTCCTCACAACGGCTGCCGTCCGCCAAAACGTCGTAGAGTTTAATTTAGGAGGATAAAAACATGGCAGTTAATAGAGTTCCTGTACTTAAAAGATGCAGGTCGCTTGATTTGGATCCTGTATTTTTAGGATATGATAAGAAATCTAAGAGAAAATCTCCCAGAGCCGGAAAGAAAATGAGTGAGTATGGCTTGCAGCTCAGAGAGAAGCAGAAGGCTAAGTTTATTTATGGCGTGCTTGAAAAGCCTTTCCGCAATTATTATGAAAAGGCCGACAGAATGAAGGGCATGACAGGTGAGAACCTCATGGTGCTTCTTGAGAGAAGGCTTGACAATGTCGTATTCAGAATGGGCTTTGCAAGAACAAGGCACGAGGCAAGGCAGGTTGTAGGCCACAAGCACATTTTAGTAAACGGCAGATGCATAAATATACCTTCATATTTGATTAAGCCCGGCGACGTTATCGAGGTCAGGGAGAAATCAAAGGGGATGCAAAGATACAAGGATATTGCGGAGGTTACTAACGGCAGATTAGTTCCTGAGTGGATTGATGTAGACTTAGAGAATTTTAAGGGGACCATTAAGGAACTCCCTTCAAGAGAGGCAATTGACGTTCCTGTAAATGAGATGCTTATAGTCGAGTTATATTCTAAATAATTTAGGGTTGTATCATCACATTCATAAAGGAGGGTATTTACAGTGCTGGCATTTGATTTTGACAGTCCGAATATTGAAGTGGCAGAAATCTCTGAAGACAAAAAGTATGGTAAATTTATTGTTGAGCCTTTAGAGAGAGGTTATGGAATCACACTGGGCAATTCTCTTAGAAGGATTATGCTTGCTTCTCTACCAGGCGCTGCTGTATGCCAGGTTAAGATTGATGGTGTGCTTCATGAATTTAGTTCTATTCCCGGAGTAAAGGAAGACGTAACTGAAATCATTATGAACCTCAAAAGTCTGGCTATTAAAAACAACTCTGATACTGATGAGGTCAAGAAAGCCATCATAGATTTTGAAGGCGAGGGAGTTGTTACGGCGGCGGATATTCAAGCCGATCAGGATATTGAGATAATGAATCCTGAGCAAGTGATTGCAACCCTTTCAGGCGGAAAGGAAAGCAAGCTCTATATGGAGATGCTTATTTCCAAAGGCAGGGGTTACAAGAGCGCGGAGAAAAACAAGGGAGAGGATATGCCAATAGGTGTCATCGCAGTGGATTCTATCTTTACTCCTGTAGAGCGAGTGAATGTTACCGTAGAAAATACCCGCGTAGGTCAGATTACCGATTATGATAAGCTGACTTTGGACGTATATACAAATGCTACGCTTGCGCCCGACGAGGCCGTAAGCCTTGCGGCTAAGGTGCTGAGCGAGCATTTAAAGCTTTTCATCAACCTTTCTGAGAACGCAAAGAATGCAGAGGTCATGATAGAAAAAGAGGATGATGAGAAGGAGAAAGTGCTTGAGATGAGCATTGACGAGCTTGAATTGTCAGTTCGTTCATACAACTGTCTCAAGAGGGCAGGCATCAATACTGTCGAGGAGCTTACCAACAGAACGCCTGATGATATGATGAAGGTTCGTAATTTAGGACGTAAGTCTTTAGAAGAAGTATTGGCAAAGCTAAAGGAGTTAGGTTTACAGCTGAGTCCGTCAGACGAGTAATATCGGGCGGGACAGTGTAAAACATATGCAGGCGCGGTAATCCCAAAGTGTTCGCGCTTGTGCTCATGAATGGAATATTAACTAACATTTGGCAAGTAAGCCCAAAGCGCGTTGCCATTTGTTCCACAAGTGAGGGTAGTCTGCGCCAGAGGCATAAAAGGCGCTGATGATGTGTCCTCAAAATGAAAGGAGCCTAATATGGCAGGTTATAGAAAGCTTGGCAGAACGTCAAGCCAGAGAAAGGCATTACTTAGAGGTCAGGTTACTTCTTTGATTGCAAGCAAGAATGGAAGAATAATCACAACTGAGGCAAGGGCTAAGGAAGTCCAGAAAATTGTCGAGGGCATTATCGCAATGGCTGTAAAAGAGAAGGACAATTATGAGATGGTCAAGGTTACGGCTAAAGTGCCCAAGAAGGACAAAGACGGTAAGAGAATTAAGGAAGTAAAAGACGGCAAGAGGGTTACGGTGTATGAGGAGGTAGAGAAGGAAATCAAGAAGGATCTTCCTTCAAGGCTTCATGCAAGAAGACAGATACTCAGGGTATTATATCCTTATACCGAGGTTCCCAAGGAGAGGGCAGGCAGAAAGAGAAATACGAAAAAGGTTGACCTTGTAGCAAAGCTGTTTGACGAGATAGCACCTAAGTATGTAGGACGCAATGGCGGTTATACTAGAATAGTAAAGATTGGTCAGCGTAAAGGCGACGGAGCTATGCAGGTAGTTCTTGAGTTTGTATAATAATAATTAAAGCTCCCATATTTGGGAGCTTTTTTTGAAAAGGCGCGATATGCATAAATGACAGGAGTGCCCATATACTATGCTTGGATAACACTTATCGCGGAGGAATCAGTGCAATGACAAGGAAAGAGGCAAGCTATTTTTTAGGCATACATGAGGACGCTACGGAGGAGCAGATAAAGAGGGCATACAGATATAAGGCAAAGCTCTATCACCCTGACGCAAATCCCAATACAGACACGCGTGATTATTATATTAAGGCGCAGAAAGCTTATGAGTATCTGATAAATAATCCGTATAATCCAGCCGCGCAGGAAACAGGAAACGGCAAAACAGTGATAAACAGCGCATACAGCTCACCGTTTTATTATGCCAATGCCTACACAGGAATGCAGCCGCAGCAAAGACCGGCAAAGATTTTCTCTACGGACAGCAAAGCCAAGGTACAGTACCAAAAGCAAAAACAGAAGGAAAAAGAGCGCAAAAAGGTCCGGCAGTGGGAAAATGATAATAAGGCAGGCAGACAGCATGCCCCGCTTGCGCAGCAGAGTCCGCAGAAGGCTAAGTCATATGAGGAGGAAATACTTGATAAGATAAGGGCAATATGGATCGCGGAGACGATAAAGCGCCAGATTGATTTGGACAAGCAGCATTCAGAGGCGCTGCAGCGCAGAAAGCTGTATAAGGCGTTTATGCAGCAGAAAATTCAAGAGGAAGATAAGTAAAGGCATGGGAATCATTAAGGTTAAGGATTTAATCTTTGAATATATACGGCGCGACGAGGAGGGCAATGTCGAGGGCATAACCACGGCGGTTGACGATGTGAATATTGACATCAGCCAAGGCGATTTTGTGTCTATTTTAGGGCACAACGGCTCAGGAAAATCAACATTGGCAAAGCATTTAAACGCTATTTTATATCCCACAGAGGGAACTGTATGGGTAGACGGCAAGGACACAAAAAATGACGAATACTTATGGGATATAAGGCAGACAGCGGGAATGGTTTTTCAGAATCCTGACAACCAGATTATAGGGCAGGTCGTCGAGGAGGATGTAGGCTTTGGCCCTGAAAATATGGGAGTGCCGACGGCGGAAATATGGGCGCGTGTGGAAGAAAGCCTAAAGGCGGTCGGAATGTACGAATTTAGAAAATATTCTCCAAATAAGCTTTCGGGCGGTCAAAAACAGAGGGTTTCCATTGCGGGAGTGATCGCCATGCACCCCAAATGCATTATTTTGGACGAGCCGACAGCGATGCTTGATCCAAAAGGGCGCAGGGAAGTGATACGCGCGGTGCGCGCCCTGAATGATGTGGAGAAAATTACGGTGATACTTATCACGCATTATATGGAAGAAGTCATTTATTCGGACAGAGTCTATGTGATGGACAAGGGAAAGGTTGCGCTTCAGGGAACGCCGAGGAAAATTTTTTCACAGGTGGAGCGTCTGCGGGAGCTTCGCCTTGACGTGCCGCAGGTGACGCTGCTTGCGCATGAGCTTAGAAAGGAAGGCTTTCCGATACCTGCAGGCATACTTACCAAAGAGGAATTTGCTGACGCGCTTGACGAAAGCATTAAGGAAATCTAACGCGGGCATATGTGGGCAGTGCAGATAAAGAGGATGATAGCGATGCCAATTATTTTAGATAAGGTAAGCCATGTGTATGAGGCGGGCACGGCGATGTCAGTAACCGCTTTAAATAATGTAAGTCTTGTCATACCTGACGGACAGTTTATCGGGCTTATAGGCCACACGGGTTCGGGCAAATCCACGCTTATACAGCACTTAAACGGGCTTATAAAGGCGACGAGCGGCAGCATATATTTTAACGGCGAAGACATAGACGCAGATGATTTTGACAAGAAAAAATTAAGGAGCAAGGTAGGGCTCGTCTTTCAGTATCCGGAATACCAGCTTTTTGAGGCGGATGTATTTTCAGATGTATGCTTTGGTCCCAAAAATCTGGGGCTTACGAAAAAAGAGGCCGAGCTTAGGGCATATGAGGCGCTGAAACTGGTGGGTGTTGACGACGAATACTTTTACCAGTCGCCGTTTGATTTGTCAGGAGGGCAGAAAAGGCGCGTGGCGATTGCGGGAGTGCTTGCCATGAAACCTGATGTGCTTATACTTGACGAGCCTACGGCGGGACTTGATCCGCGCGGAAGGGATGAGATTTTAGAGCAGGTCGCAAAACTGAAACGAGAGACGGGAATAACCGTAATACTTGTGTCGCACAGCATGGACGACGTCGCCAAATATGTGGACAGGATCATAGTGATGAACAAAGGCAGCGTGATGCTTGACGATAAGCCCAAGGAGGTATTTAAGCAGTATGAACGCCTTGAAGAAGTAGGGCTTGCCGCGCCGCAGGTCACTTATATTATGAAGACGCTGCATGACAGAGGTTATGACGTCAGGCTCGATATAGATACCATAGATGAGGCAAAAGAGGAGATAATGAGCTATTTTTCACGGCTTGCAGAGGCAAAAAAGAGGAGGTAGAGGTCTGTGTTAAGGGATATAACATTGGGACAGTATTATCAGACCGACTCGGTGATACATAGGCTGGATCCAAGGGTAAAGCTTGTGGCTACGATAGCCTTTATCTTGTCGCTTTTTATTTTTGATGGAGTAGCTGAATATATCATAGCGGCTTTGTTTCTGGCAGTGATGATAAAGTTGTCGCGGGTGCCGTTTAAATTTATGGTAAGGGGCATGAAGGCGATAGTTTTCTTGCTTGTAATTACTATAGTTTTCAATATGTTTCTGACGCCTGGAGAGCCGGTTTTTACAGTATGGAAACTCAGCATAACAAAGGAAGGGATAAGGCTTGCGGCATTTCTTGCTATAAGGCTGAGCTTTCTGGTTATCGGCTCCTCTATTATGACGCTCACGACCACGCCAAATCAGCTCACTGACGGTCTGGAGAGCCTTTTAAAGCCGCTAAAAAAAATAAAAGTGCCTGTGCATGAAATCGCTATGATGATGTCGATAGCGCTTAGGTTTATTCCTATACTTATGGAGGAAACCGACAAGATAATGAAGGCGCAGATGGCAAGGGGCGCCGACTTTGAGAGCGGAAATTTTATAAAAAAGGCAAAAAGCCTTATACCGCTGCTTGTGCCGCTGATAATATCGGCTTTCAGGCGGGCAAATGATCTTGCGATGGCGATGGAGGCGCGCTGTTACAGAGGAGGGGGGCACCGCACGCGCATGAAGCCGCTCTGCTATAAAAGAAGGGACTTTGCCGCCTATGCCGTTATCCTGCTTTATCTGGCGGCTGGCATAATGGCGGACAGGCTTATGAAAGCGGTGCTTGTTTTATTATGAAAAGAGTGATGCTTACAGTAGCGTATGATGGGACAAATTATCATGGCTGGCAGCTGCAGCCGAATGCTGTTACTGTAGAAGGTGCGTTAAATAAGGCGCTGAGCGCGCTTTTTGGCGAGGAGATAACGGTCATAGGCGCGTCGCGCACTGATACAGGCGTTCATGCGCTTGGAAATATTGCCGTATTTGACACATCAGCGCGAATGCCCGCCGAAAAGATATCATATGCGCTGAACCAAAGACTTCCCGAGGACATACGGATACAGGCGTCAAATGAAGTGGCTTTGGACTTTCACCCGCGCCATCAGGACAGCAGAAAGACCTATGAATATAAAATACTGAACACGGAATTTCCGATACCGACATACCGTTTGTACTCACACTTTACATATGTGCCGCTTGACGTGGAAAAAATGAATGAGGCGGCGCAGTATTTTAAAGGTAAGCATGATTTCAAAAGCTTTTGCAGCGCGGATTCTGCGGTAGATACGACAGTAAGGACTATTTATGACATAAGTGTCAGAAAAAGCGGAGACATGATTACAATACGCGTGACAGGCAGCGGCTTTTTGTACAATATGGTAAGGATAATCGCAGGCACTCTTATAGAGGTAGGGAGAGGAAATATGCAGGCATTTCAAATTCCCGAAATCATCGAGGCGCGCGAACGTTCCAAGGCAGGACCTACAGCGCCTGCGTGCGGGCTTACGCTTGTTTCATATGAGTATCTGTGAATATCTGCAGTAAAACAGCAAAATACGCTCTGGCAGGGCTGTAAAAAATCTGCAAAAATCCAAAAAATCCAAAAAATGCAAAAAAGGTGTTGACACGTTCGGCGCCGTATAATATAATAATTCAATGTGGCGGTATGTGGTTTGGCAATATCAAAGCCCCGATATTTTCAAGCGCATACGCCTATGTATCTAGGTGACTCGTGGACTGGCAGGGTACGGCCGGACATTCCGTATCGGAGCGGTTCAATCGGGAATATCCGTCAAAGGAGAGCCGACAGGCTTAATATATGGAGGTAACATAATGAAGACATTTATGGCTAGTCCAGCTACGATTGATAGAAAATGGTATGTAGTAGACGCTGCAGGCATGACATTAGGGCGCTTGGCATCAGAGGTGGCAAGCATATTGAGAGGCAAGAACAAGCCCATATTTACGCCGCATATTGACACAGGCGATTATGTGATCGTTATTAACGCTGAGAAGATTTCCGTGACAGGAAAGAAGCTTGACAAGAAGATATATTATCATCATTCTGATTACGTTGGCGGCATGAAGCAGACAACTTTGAGAGAAAAGCTCAACAAGAAGCCCGAGGAGGTTATTGAGCTTGCTGTTAAGGGAATGCTTCCTAAGGGACCTTTAGGACGTGAAATGTACAGAAAGCTTTTTGTATACGCAGGACCAGAGCACAAGCATGCGGCTCAGAAGCCTGAGTTATTAACGTTTTAATTAAAGGGACAAATAAAGGAGGAAAATTAAAATGGCAAAGGCAGCAAATGCTTCAAGATATTATGGTACAGGCAGAAGAAAGACATCTGTCGCTAGAGTATATTTGACACCTGGTACAGGCAATGTTACAATCAATAAGAGGAACATCGACGATTATTTCGGGCTTGAAACTTTAAAGGTTATAGTTCGCCAGCCCTTGGTCGCTACAGACACGGTTGATAAGTTTGATGTACTTGTAAACGTATATGGCGGCGGTTACACAGGTCAGGCAGGCGCTATAAGGCACGGCATTTCAAGAGCTTTACTGCAGGCAGACGCAGACTATAGACCTGTTCTTAAAAAGGAAGGTTTCCTTACACGCGATCCTCGTATGAAGGAGCGTAAGAAATACGGTCTTAAAGCCGCACGTCGCGCGCCTCAGTTCAGCAAGAGATAGTTCAGCATACAACAACACAATATGCAAATATACAGAACCCTTGGAAATCCAGTATTTCCAAGGGTTTCTTTATGTTTAAATTCCCGAAATTTTGCTAAAGAGCATATGATTTTGGAACGCAGCACACAGGCAACATATAAATTCCAGTATATAAATTCAGATTAAAAAACTTGTGTCTTGCACGGGACTTTTGTATAATAAACTTAACATGTAAAAAGGCAACATTTTCTTTTATGAATTGGACAGCTTAGCGGGAAATAACTGATATATCAAAAATCATTAATATATAAAATTAAGAATATAAGAGGTATAATCCATGCAAAAAGTAAGACTCGCCCTAATTGGCGTAGGGGTTATGGGAAAAAAGTACGCTGAAATGATATCAAAAGGCGCGGTGCCGAATATGACTCTCACGGCAGTGGTAATACGTCGCCCTGAACAGCAGGAATGGGGAAGGTCGCTTATAAACACGGACAGTACGCATCCTGTTATCTATCCTTCTACAGAGGCGTTATTTGATGACCCTGACAAATACGACGCTGTCCTTATAGTTACGCCGCACAAGCTTCACCCCGAACAGGCAAAGCGTGCGTTTATGCTCGGGAAGCATGTTATGTGCGACAAGCCCGCGGGTGCGACGATAGCACAGGCGATGGAGATGTCGCGCGACGCCGCAAATGCAGGCAGGATATACGCGATGATGTTCCACCAAAGACTCTACCCCAAATACCAAAAAATAAAGCAAATCCTGGAAAACAGAGAGCTTGGCGGATTAAGCCGCATTATGCTTGTAAATTCAAGATATTTCCGCACAGCGTACTATCACGCATCGGGAAGCTGGCGCAGCAGCTGGAACGGCGAGGGCGGCGGAGCGCTTATAAATCAGGGACAGCATATACTTGACATATGGCAGTGGCTTTTTGGAATGCCCGACAGGCTCTATGCCGATATACCTTATGGAAAATACAACAGCTTTCAGGTAGACGACGAAGCGACGATACAGATGCACTATCCCGACAATCTCACGGCAGTGTTTATGCTCACCACAGGGGAGGCAGTATGGGAGGAGAGGCTTGAAATCATAGGCACAAATGGAAAGCTGCTGCTTGAAGACGACACGCTCCACATATGGCGCTACAGCGAGGATTCATCACAATACATAGCCACGCACAAGGTACCGTCACGTGAGGAACTTACAGTCACAGAGGAAACGATCCGATTTGAAAAGTCCGCGGAGCCATATCCGCAGATGCTTGAAAACTTTGCAGACGCCGTAATAAAAAACGACAGCAGCCTGCTTATCGCCAAGGGAGAAAATGCGGTAAATCCGCTTATGCTCACCAATGCGGCTTATTATTCCGCATGGAAGGGCGAAACAGTTTCGCTGCCGCTTTCAGCGCAGGAGTATGAGACAGAGCTGGAAAAGCATTGCAATGACGAGCTTACCTCATGCTAAGCTCGGGATGCCTTTTCTTTAATTCCACCTTGCGCGAATACATAAATTTGTCAGCGCGCTTCATAGTGTCTCTCAAAGTGTAGTCGAGCTTGCCGTCAAATGGCGCATAACCAGCCGATATTTCCATATGGATATCGTGCCCTGGCACTATAAGCTCCTCAATGCGCTTTTCAGCCGTGTTGCGCAGCTCCAGAAATTTTTCATATTCAAGGCTGTTGGCAATTACGCAGAATTCGTCGCCTCCAATGCGGTACACATTGCCGCATTGCGAGTAGACGTCTGATATAATCTCGCTCGCCACAATAATATAGTAATCACCCATATCATGGCCAAGCACGTCATTAAAATATTTAAGGTTGTTTAAGTCAAGCACAATTATTCCCTTTTTAGCCCACTGTCTTTGTGTCCCCTTCATAATATCCATCTCAAAGGTCGCGCGGTTGCGCACCTTCGTCATAGGATCGATGGCAGCCTCCTCCTTAATCTGCTCCGCCTCAAAGCCCATCTGCACGATTGAAACGAAATCAAGGAAAAGCGTTATGGAAATGGTCATTATGTAAAAAATATCACCCAGACGGCAGAATTTTGCAATATCAGGCGAATTTACAAGGTAATAGCGCATCAGGTCGATAAGCGAGGTCACAATAATCGCAAGGGTGCATATAATCTGGGCTATGTATGCGTTGCGCTTTTTGGCAGGCAGCACTACCATTTCAGATTCACGCAGCTTCTCGCGCAGGGAGGCGATGCTTATCAGCGCGGCATACACGCCGCCGCTCAGCAAAATGCCATGCGTAACAAAAACAGTGCTTGCAAAGTCCACACCACACTTAAACTGCAAAATACCCGTTATCCAAAACTCCGCAATCTCCGCAATCGTCAGAATCTTTAGAAATCTGCTACGCCCATTGTGGAAGGTCACATTTATAAACTGCAGAAAGGAAACTGTGGCAAGCTTCAGGCAAAGGTATGAAAGCTGGCTGAAAAGCAGCAGGTGCGTAAAGAAAAGCGAATAGACATTTGTTTCTATTGAGCTCCATATGCCCCTGAAAAGCGCAAAAAGCGCAAGCCATTTAAGCCCTAAGACAAACTGCTGGTTTTTGCGGTACAGTATGCAGAAAATACCAAGCCCTAAGCCCATCACGACAGTGACAAAGCTTATCAATATCTGGACAGCCTCAATTTTCAGATAATGAGCCGCAATGCCGTGCTGGGAGCCGTAGTAAAATTCCGGTATCGCGACGCGCCCTTCCGAGTAACATTCATATACCTGTATCGTGAGAGTTTTGCCATTGTATTCGTCGGACAGGGGTATGAAGTTCCACTTGTTTCCTGGTGTAGAGCTTAAAATGCCCTCGCCGGGCACAAAGCTGTAAATAAGCTCATTTTCAATATACACCTCTATCTGCTGCTGAAATGAAAAAAATCCGATATAATCCCCGTCTTTGGCATCTGCGACGGTACGGCTTATCAGCGCCGAATGTCCGCTGTCAGTATATAAAAAATCGGGAAGCGAATTGTAAAATAAGACAGATGATGACGTGGATATAGTCCAGCCATGCCTGTATGGCTCGCAGTCGTTTATGCGCTGAACCGTGGAAAGGCTAGCGTCAGGCAGATATCTCAGGCTGACATAAGCGAACAGAATCACGGCCAGAATCTGGATATAAATAATTTTAGGTTTGTTCATAATAAAATTCCCCCATATCAGTACGGCGGCGCTCTTTTGCCTCCCCAAGCCTGTACGCCAGACAGCCGTATAAATTTCATTTACACATTTATAATATATTTAAGCCAGTGCCGCTAAGACATCAACAATCAGGCATAGTGGTAAGCATATCAGCGAAATATATATCAACAATAATTATAGTATAAATTTACGCATTTAACAACAGCAAAAGTTTGTAAGCGCGGATTTAGGTATAGATGTTTGGAAAAAATTGCTTTATAATATATTAAAAACAGCCATAAAAACACAGTCTAAGCTCAAAGACGCATTAAGAATGGAGGAATTTTTGTGGAAAAAAGTAATTCTGTCAGGAAAAAAGCCCTCATAACAGGCGCTTCGCGGGGCATCGGCCGGGCAATCGCGTGCGAGCTGGCATCGGCGGGCTATGATTTATATTTGACCTGCCATAAAAATATACGCCAGCTGGAGGAGATGTCACGCAGTCTTGCATCGAAATATGAAATTTTATGCCGCTGTTTCGCGTTCCCTATATATAGAGAAGAAAAGGTGCTTGAAATGTTTTCGGAGATACAGCGGCTGGATGTGCTGGTAAATAATGCGGGCATTTCACATATTGGACTTATGACAGATATGTCATATTCTGAATGGAACGAAGTTATAGACACAAATTTAAACGCCTGCTTTTTGACAAGCAGGGAAGCCGCCAGGAGAATGATACGGCAGAAAAGCGGCAAAATAATAAATATATCTTCGGTCTGGGGAGGCGCGGGCGCGTCGATGGAGGTCGCATACTCAGCGTCAAAGGGCGGCTTAAACGCGATGACGCGCGCGCTTGCAAAGGAGCTTGGTCCAAGCAATATACAGGTCAATGCCATAGCCTGCGGAGTGATTGACACGGATATGAACAAATGCTTTAGCGATGAAGAAATGAATGACCTGATAGCGGAGATACCCGCGAATCGAATTGGAAAGCCTGATGAAGTAGCAAAGCTCGTGCGTTTGCTCTGCGAGGGAAATGACTATCTGACGGGGCAGGTTATTGCGTTGGATGGGGGTTGGATAAAACATTAAGGAACTCTAAGGCAGCAAAGGACGCTGCCTAAGACTTCCTAAATGTTTAGAAAAATGCCTAAGGGCGGGCATTTTTCAGTGTGTGGTTTTTTGGTATAGTTGTTTATTATTAATGTTGATATGAGCGGAATGGAGGATTAATTATGTATGATGTATTGATTTTGGGAGCGGGACCTGCGGGGTTGGGAGCGGCGATTTATGGGATAAGGGCGGGCTTCAGGCTTGCGGTGATCGACCAGAGCCCTGTGAGCGGCGGGCAGGTGCTTAATACCTATGAGGTGGATAATTATCTGGGGCTTCCTATGATGAGCGGAGGGGATATATCTGATAAGTTCAGGGAGCATGCTGATAAGCTGGGAGTGGAATTTATTACGGCTCAGGTGACGGGGATAGAGATCGGCGGAAAGCCTCAAAATATAAAGATTGTAAAAACTGATAATGGGGATTATGAGGCGAAGGCGCTGGTGCTTGCTACGGGAGCGGAGCATATGCATTTGGGAGTAAAGGGGGAAAATGAGCTTTCGGGTATGGGGGTTTCATATTGCGCTACCTGCGACGGCGCGTTTTTCAGAAAACGTACAGTGGCTGTTGTCGGCGGCGGAGATGCGGCGGTTGAAGATGCGATATTTCTTGCGGGGATATGCAGGAAGGTATATCTTATTCACAGAAGGGACAAGCTTCGCGCGGCGGATATTTTGCAGAAAAAGCTTATGTCGCTTGAAAATGTAGAGATAATATGGGACAGTGAGGTAAGGGAAATAAAAGGCAGCGACATTGTCGAGGGAGTGGAGCTTTTCAACAAAAAAAATAATGAGAGCAGCAGCCTTGAAGTAAACGGTGTGTTTATTGCGGTAGGCATAAAGCCTGTTACCGAGATGTTTAAAGGGCTTGTCGAAATGAATGAGGGCGGATATATCATTGCGGGAGAGGACTGCCGCACGTCAGCGGAAGGGATATACGCGGCGGGCGATATCCGTAAAAAGCCGATGCGCCAAATCATAACAGCCGTTGCTGACGGGGCAAATGCGATAAATTCATTGCAAAATGCGCTTTTGCAAGGCTGAAAGGTAAGCGTTAGTGGGAAAGCGCTAAAAAACTATAGAATTATGAGATAAAAATTTGTAAATAATGCCAAATACCGAAAATAATTATAAACTTGACATTTATGCCGAAATATGTTAATTTAATTCAAGGACGTAATAATTTCGTAACAATTAGACTTAAAATTGAAATATTTATAAAATTTTGATGCAACAATTTAGAGTTACGTTTGGAGGATTAAGGAATGAACAAGTTCGGCATAAGACTTGTGGCAGGTGCTCTTGTGGGTGCGGTTGCAGTCGGCGGATATCAGATGACTCTTGAAGCAAAGCTCAACCGCACATCAAATGTTCCTGCTGCGGGGGTTGCCATAGTGCTTGATGACGGGAGCACAATAGAAGATTTGCAGGCGGAGGTTGTGGACAACATAGCTTACCTTGAAAGCGTGTCAGGCATAAAACCGAATACAGTGATTGTTTCCGAGCAGGTGGCCCTTTCGGATAACGGGCTTGACGGAATAGTCAAGGAGAACGGCAAAGACACAACTGAAACTAAATTGGACAGAAAAAGTGAAGATGAAGCTTCCAATGAGAAAAGCAGCGAAGAACCGAGAACAAGCGCAGGCTTTTCGGCACTTGATATCTACGAGGATTACGACATAGAAGTCAAGGCAGACAAGACTGAGAAAACAGCGGATGCCAATGAATCGGATGAAGAAAATAAAAAAAATGACGACGAGCAGGACTTTTCAAATCTTGTAATCGCGCAGGTAAACAATTACGTAAACGTGAGAAGCCTGCCGAGCGAGGAGGGCGAGATTGTCGGCAAGCTCTATGACAAATCAGTCGGAGAGTTTATAGAGGAGAAAAACGGCTGGTACAAGATTACATCAGGGAAATGCACAGGCTACGTAAAAGGTGAATACTGCGTGACAGGCAAGGAGGCTGAAAAGCTTGCCAAGGAAGTAGGCACTACATATGCGGTAGTAAACACCACCACTTTAAAGGTTAGAAAAGATGCGGGGACAGACGCTTCAGTGCTTGGGCTGGTGCCTATGGGCGAGGAGCTTATAGTAGTCAGCGAGCTTGACGGCTGGGTGCAGATATCCATTGAGGAAGGCGACGGATATGTTTCAAGAGATTATGTAAAGCTCAGGACAGATTTCGTACACGCCGAGTCAAAAGAGGAAGAAGAAGCAAGGCTTGCAAAGGAAGCCAAGGCGCGTGAGGAGGCAAGGGCGGCAGCCGCTGCAGCGCAGGCTTCAAGGGCGGCTCAGCAGGCGCAGAAGCAGGAAAAAAATCAGGCGGTAATAGAGGCGGCGCAGAATACAGTGGCGTCATCGCAAGGAAGTGAGAGCGGAAAGGCGGTTATAGACTATGCTTTACAGTTTGTAGGCAATCCTTATGTATATGGCGGTTCAAGCCTTACAAACGGCACAGACTGTTCAGGCTTTGTAATGAGCGTCTACTCCAACTTTGGCGTAAGCCTTCCGCATTCGTCTACAGCGCTTAGAAGCCAGGGATATGATGCAGGAGGAGTTGCCAATGCGCAGCCGGGCGATATCATATGCTATTCAGGACATGTAGGCTTATATATAGGAGACGGCAAGATAGTACATGCCAGCACAAGCAAGACAGGCATCATAGTTTCAAATGTAAGCTACAGAAATGTACTCTCAGTAAGGAGAATTTTCTAATAAAAACGTCATATTAAGACAGGCGGCAGGCATTGCCGCCTGTTTTTGCATGCATCTGTTGCATATTTGGTAAAAATGCACAATTGACAGATATTAAACTCCTATGACACAAACGTCATTTTTTGCAAGTTTCACATTATATCCACAGAAAAAAATAAAAAAAAGCGCGTAAAATGGACTTATACACCGAGTTATCCACAATATCCACAGGATTGAACACCCTTTCGTGTGGATTTACGCGGCTGAAAATATATACAAATTTTAACAAAACGTGAGTTTTTTTGAAAATACCATTGACAAATTAAATGTCGGAAAATGAAATAAAACAAGGAAAAATTTTCAAAAAAATTAATTATAAACAACAAAATATATTGAAAAAATAGGCGTATATGGTATAATAATTATACAATTATTTACGAAGGGACGTGAGTGTAATGAAATTTATAATCAGTGGTAAAAATATTGAGATTACTCCAGGGTTAAAGTCTGCGGTTGAGGACAAGATTGGCAAGCTTGACAAATATTTCACGCCTGAGACAGAGGTGCACGCGACCTTGAGCGTCGAGAAGGAGAGGCAGAAGATAGAGGTGACTATCCCCGTAAAGGGCAATATCATACGTTCTGAGCAGGTAAGCAATGATATGTATGTGTCAATTGACCTTGCGGCGGAGGTTATAGAGAGACAGCTTAAGAAATACAAAAATAAGTTCAGGGCAGAGCAGCAGGCGGGCGCGGCAAGTCTGCGCACTGATTTTATAGACAAGGATTATGGCACTGACGACGATGAGGTCAAAATCGTGCGTACCAAGAAATTTGACATCAAGCCTATGTACCCCGAGGATGCCTGCGTACAGATGGAGCTTTTGGGGCATGACTTCTATGTATTCTGCAATGCGGAGACGGACGATGTAAACGTGGTGTACAAGAGAAAGGGCAATACTTACGGTCTGATAGAGCCTGAGAAATAAGGATTAAAAGAACTGTAAATTAAATATTTTTACAAAAAATTGCCGTATAAACGCGGCAATTTTTTTGCGCTTAAACCTAAAAAGCAAAATGGCATCATATATTACAAGTAAAGCTATTACAGATATATGGTGGTATATGCGGGGCAGGATTATGTTTTTGCTGATAGCGGGCGCGTTTGTGCTTGCGTCAGGGATATATTTTTACGAGGGAGCTCTAAAGGAGGCAGCCACGGCAAACAGTACATCAACGGCAGACGGGGAGTATGTGGCGCAGAATACGGACAGCTATATAAAATGGGTAGATTTTAACGCATCATATGAGGCGCTGAAAAAGGCGTGTCTGATGGATATAGAAAGCTATGAGAGCGACGTGCATTTAGACTGGATTGTCCTGCTTGCGTATGCGGCTGTGCGCGGTGGCGGGGAGTTTGGCGAAAACTCTGAGAAATATATTGACAGCATTGCAAATCAGCTTTCGGAAAAAGAGATTACGAAAGAGGATCTGGCTCAGAAATATGAATATTTTTCGTATTATTATGAGGCGTACGGGGCAGTGCTTGGCGGCATGCTTGGCGAGTATGAAATTGAAGACGGAAACGGCAAAATGCAGAAAAAATATGGCTTAAAGGCTTTTTCGCCGATTGCAAAGGGATTTTCATATCAGGATTATGATGATTTTGGCGTGTCACGCAGCTTTGGATATAAAAGGCAGCACCTTGGGCATGACATGATGGGGCTTATAGGCACTCCGATTATCGCGTGCGAGTCCGGATATGTGGAAGCGATTGGTTGGAACAGGTACGGCGGCTGGCGCATAGGCGTACGCAGCTTTGACAAAAAACGCTATTATTACTATGCCCATCTGCGGCAGAACAGACCGTATGCGGAGGGGCTGAAGGAGGGCGATTTTGTCACGGCTGGCGACGTGATAGGCTATATGGGACACACAGGCTACAGCGACAAGGAAAACGTCAACAATATAGACACTGTGCATCTTCACGTAGGGCTGCAGCTTATTTTTGATGAGTCGCAGAAGGAAGGCAACAATGAGATATGGGTTGATTTTTACCAGCTTGCGCGTTTCCTTAGCGCAAACCGCAGCGATGTGGAGCGAAATGACAACACAAAGGAATGGCATAGACGCTACAGACTTGTCGATCCTGTCGTGGAGAAGGCAAAAAAATCCCAAAATACTTAATTATAATGAAAATTTCAACCCTAAATGCTAATAAAAATCAAGTTTGTTAATAATACACAAA
>X301_European_Hare__coassemble_893_pt1 | contig 45092 bp, 52 predicted proteins | sample X301_European_Hare__metabat2_low_PE_011 | metagenome-assembled genome bin X301_European_Hare
GCGGGATGCCACTGCAGCTTCTGTTTCTTTTCTGCCTTTGATTTCTCTTTTGCCACTCTGCTCCCCTTATAGTATTTTTATTAATCTGTAATTTTATTATATCCTTTACCAATTCTGATGTAAAGAATATTTTGCTGGTACACGGCATTTTCCAGTTTTCCTCGTTTGCAAACGTCCATTTTATTCTGATTCCTATCGTCTTATTCCGCCTGATTTTGGATAAATAATTCTTACTGTATTCCGCTTTGACTTTATCTGTTCTCCCCAGCCATAATTGCCTCAACCGCACTCCGCTTTTCATACAGCACGCAGCCGCCAGCGTGATCGTCCGCCAGAATATCGCCCTCGCGCAAAGCTGTAAACAGCGGTGATTTCAATGCTTCCCTCAAAGAAGCGTCGCGCACATTTACGTCTGAATAGGGTGAAAACGGGCAGGGTTCTGCCCCGCCGTGGGAATTGATATGGAAAAATCCTCTGCCTGCGGCTATGCAGCCGCCCGAGCTTTTCTCATCACCAGGAAATGAAACAAACACCATCTCCTGATATTCCTCGCGCAGACGCGCAATGCCTTCTTTTAAAATTGCGCGCTCCTCATCTCTCGGCGCTAATTCCCTGCTTTCCTCTGTCACTGGCACAAACTCCACATAGACTACAAGCTTGCAGCCGCGAGCCGCCAGCGTGTCAAGAAATTCCCGAGAAATTACCTTCTCCACATTCTGAGTAGTAACCGTGACAGACACGCCGAATAAAAGCCCCGCACTATGCAGCTTATCCATATTTGAAATCAGCCTCTCATAAACGCCCTTGCCGCGTCGTTTATCAGTTTCCTCTTTACCGCCTTCAATGCTCATGACGGGAATAAGATTGCGACATCTGCCAAACAGGTTAAAATAGGCATCGTCCATATATGTACCGTTTGTAAAGACTGGAAATATTATGTTCGGCATTTTGCCCGCGGCTTCAATGATGTCCCTGCGCAGCAGCGGCTCTCCGCCAGCCAGCAGAATGTAGCTCATTCCGAGCTCATCGGCTTCCCTAAAGATTGCAAGCCATTCCTCACTGTTAAGCTGTCCTGTCGGCGCGGTATCTGCGGTGGCGTGATTGCAGCGTGAATAACAGCCCGCGCAGTGCAGGTTGCAGCTGCTGGTAATGCTGGCAATCAAAAATGTCGGAATGTGCTCTCCCGACTTTTTCGCTTCCGCGCGGCGCTTAGACGCTTTTTTGCTTGCCGCCGCAAACTTTACCATAAAAGCGCTCTCGCGGGGATCTTTGAGCGTGGCTTTAAGCGAGGCGGCGACAATGCTTTCAACACCTTTGGTCATGTATTCCTGAATGTCGAATTTATCGTCCATTTTTTATGCCTCCTCAACAATCATTTTGGCAAATTTCTTTACATTTTCCAAATCATTCTGATCGGGCTTACCCCTATGGAGCGCTGCAAAGCTCCCGCGGCAGTGAAACTCCCGCTTGTCAAGCGCAATGCCTGCTTCCGCGGCAAGGGATTTGATTTGCTTATATGTGGATTCAATCAGCGCCGCAGTGCTGACATTGACTATCTTTCCTATTTTATGTCCAGGAGCCTTCAAAAAAGCTTTGACCTTTTCATCGACACCCGCCCAGTAGACAGAGCTGCACAGAAACAGAACATCTACGTCCTCCGCAAGCGGCTGCTCCACGCTTTCTGCCGCTACTCCCGTAGCCTGTGAAATGGCATCTGCCAGTTTCTTTGTGTTGCCGCCCTTCGTATAGTACCTGATTGCAATTTTCATTTTGTTTTTCCCTCCTAACGGTTTTTTGATTATAATTAATTTTTGGACTTACAATTTTTTCCATGGTTATTTCTATAATGCGTTTTTAATGCGTTTTTTTACTTGCAAATAATACCACAATTTTATGACCTTTATGTGACTTTTTCAATTATTATTCATAAAATTACTTTTCTCAACAACTCACTATTTATCTACATTTTCTTGAATAATCACTGTCATTTGAGTGCCCTGCCCCACAGCGCTTTGACATTCGATGCGCACGTTCAACAGCTCCAAAATCCTTTTTACAATGGACAGCCCTAGACCGTTTCTGTCTTTTTTGTGCGACTCCTCGCACTGGTAAAAAGCGTCAAAAAAATACTTCATTGCGTTGTCAATCAGGTTTAGCCAAATCTGCTGCAGGAGGTCAGGATCGCTCTCAATCTGCATATGGGGCAATTCGATGTCAAACTCATACTCCCGCCCCTCCCATTTCTCCGCCAGAAGAATGACGCACCTGCGTATCTGCTCGTCAACTGCCACAGGCTCGTGCCTTGTCACAAGGGCTTGATTTTCCAAGCGCGACATCCGCAGCATGTTTTCGCACAATCTTGAAAGCCGCTGCGCTTCGTTGTAAATCAGCGTAGTGTATTCTTTCTGCTCCTGCGCGGACAGCCCGCCTTCCAAAATCAGCTCCGCAAAGCCGCGCATGGCGGACACTGGCGTTTTTATTTCGTGGGAAACATTGCTGACAAAATCCTTGCGCATATATGCCATTCCTTCCAACTCCGATGCCATGCGGTTTACATTCGCCTCCAGCTCGTCAAGCTCATGGACATACTCCGCGCCGTGGCTGCGCCCTTCCTTGCGGGCAATGCGGGCTGAAAAGCCGCCCTTGGCGATCCGCTTCACTGCATGGCTGATTTCCTCAATAGACCGCGCAAAATACGCCGTTCCATAATAGAGGGCAGCGCCGCCCAAAATCATTGTGAGCGTGCAGACTAAGAGGCAGGGCAAAATAACCGCAGGCAATGTCAGCTCCCCGTGATAAAATAAAACCGTTCCCACAACCACAAGGGCGCACGACAGCAGACGCGCCGTACACAGCGTAATAATAGATACTATGGCAAAATACGCACGCAGGCGCACGCGGTATTTTAATGAATGTTTCATGTTTTCATACTCCTTGTCAGTTTCGCGAATCCTTCAGCCGATTTTCACCTGTCCTTAAACACAGCCTTATACCCAAGACCGCGTACTGTCACAATCTCAAAATCGGCAATCCCGTCAAATTTTTTGCGCAGCTTTTTAATATGGGCGTCTACATTTCTCTCGTCTGTATCAGACTCCATGCCCCATATCTCGTCCAACAGCTCCAGCCTAGTAAATATCTTATTGGGATTGTTCAGCAGCTTAAACAGCAGATAAAACTCCTTGGGCGGCATATTATGCACCGTTCCGTTTACAGTAACAGTCAATCCCGCATAATCCAGCTCAGTAGCGCCAATCGTGATATGCTTCTGATTTTCAAGCTGGGCTCGCCGCAGCAGGGCTTTTATGCGCAGAACCATCTCTTTCAGGTTGATAGGCTTTATCATATAATCATCGGCTCCCGCAATAAAGCCTTTCTCCATATCTTCTAACTGGTCTTTTGCAGTAATCATCAAAATCGGAAGGTAGTATCTGCTGCCGCGCAGAAGCTTTGTGATTTCATAGCCGTCCATCTTAGGCATCATAATATCGCTGACGACAAGGTCTATGTGCTCCCTGTCCATAACCGCAAGCGCCTCCTCGCCGTCAAATGCCGAAACAGTCCTAAACTGTTCCTTTGCAAGCTTTGCGCAAATCATCTTGTTGAGCGACTCGTCATCCTCAGCAACTAAAATTGTAAACATAAGCTTCTCACACTCCTGCTATTTTCGGATTATTGATGATTTGTCCATATTAACATAAAAATGTGACCTTAATGTGACTTTTTGTTTAAAAGAAAAATTATACACCATAATGTTTAATAGTCAGACAGATTTTCCTATGCAGAAATATAAGGCAGATGGTTTTGAAGTCTATCTTGATAGTTATTACAGATTTACCCACGCAGAAATACAAGACAAACAGTTAGCAGTTTGGCTAATATTAAATGCATATGTTAAACAGTATAGCATACTTGAAAAGTATCACTTTATAGAATATATTAAATATATAATACTGAAGGCGGTTTTTTTGCATCTAATTTAATCCTAAACCGCTTTCAAACGGCATAAAAAATTTATACTAACACCAAAACGCCATACAAAAAACATTAAATCTCACACATGACATATGATATATTCGGAGAGTTAAATATGGATATCAGAGTATTACAGTATTTTCTTGCAGTGGCAAGAGAGGAAAGCATTACAAAAGCAGCACAATCCCTGAATATGACACAACCCCCGCTTTCAAGGCAGCTAAAGGATTTGGAAGACGAAGTCGGAAAGCAGCTTCTCATCAGAGGCAGCAAAAAAGTCACCCTGACCGAAGACGGCATACTTCTCAGGAAAAGAGCGGAAGAAATTGTAGCTTTGGTGAAAAAGACAAAGTCGGAACTGTCTCTTTCTGAGGAAAATATCGTAGGCGACATTTACATAGGCAGCGGAGAAACAGACGCCATATCCACGATTGCAGAGGCTGCAAAGGATTTGCAGAATGACTATCCGCTTATCCGCTATCACATTTACAGCGGTGATGCGCAGCGCATACTGGAACGGCTTGATAAAGGATTAATTGATTTCGGACTTCTCGTAGAACCCTTTGATACCACAAAATATGCTTATATCCGTCTCCCAATAAATGATACCTGGGGAGTGCTTATGCCTGCAGACTCCCCTCTTGCCTGTAAAGAAAATGTCTGCGCAGAGGACTTGTGGGACAAGCCTTTGATAATATCACATCAGACAGCGCACAGCGATGAAATGGCTGCATGGATGCGCAGGGATTTTTCAGAATTGAACATTGCCGTATACTACGATTTGCTTTATAATGCCTCAAAATTTGTAAAAGCAGGATTTGGATATGCCATCGCCCTTGACAAGCTCATTAATACGGACAATGACAGCCGCCTTTGCTTTAGACCGCTGTTTCCCGCTTTAGGCGCATGGCTATGCATAGCATGGAAACGGTATCAGGTGTTTTCCAAAGCCGCGGAGAAATTTTTAAAGCAAATTCAAATCAAATTCAGCCTTAAAGAAAATATTTAGTGCAAAAAAATAATTTTGTCTTTCAAATTTTAACTACATTTAATTTTCGGCATTTATAATCTATGCATACGACAAAAATATATAGCGTCTGCATACAAAGGACTGTTAAAGGAGGTACTAAGATATGCGCATACTTCTTGCCGAAGACGAGCGTTCGCTCTCGCGTGTATTGGTCACGATATTCCAGAAAAACAATTATTCCGTCGATGCCGTATATGACGGAGAGGAGGCGCTAAGCTACCTGCAGTCAGGAAACTATGATGCGGCGGTGCTTGACATTATGATGCCAAAGGTTGACGGGATAACCGTCTTAAAAAAGACACGCCTGTCAGGAAACCAAATCCCGATTTTGATGCTCACGGCAAAAGGCGAGGTTGACGACAAAGTTTTAGGGCTTGACAGCGGCGCCAATGATTATCTGCCCAAACCCTTTGACACAAAAGAGCTGCTCGCGCGGCTGCGCGCCATCACGCGAAGCCAGGTATCAGCGGACACAAAGCTGAGTATGGGAAACATTTCGCTTGACCGCTCAACCTTTGAGCTTTCCTCGCCCACAGGGAGCTTTCAGCTTGCCAACAAGGAATTTCAGATGATGGAATTTCTCATGTCAAATCCGCACAGCATCATTTCCTCTGAGCATTTTATGGAAAAAATATGGGGCTTGGACTCAGAAGCGGAAATCAATGTCGTATGGGTGTATATCTCATATCTGCGCAAAAAGCTTGCGGCGCTAAACGCAGACATTTGCATAAAGGCATCACGTAACGCGGGCTACTCTTTAGAACAAAACATTAAGAAAGTCTAAGGCGATAAAGGACATCGCCTAAGACTTTCTAAATGTTTAGAAAAACGCAGGGGCGGCGTTTTTCACCGTGCTTCTCACAACATTTTTGGTGAAATTATATTCAATAACATAGAGTTTGTGTGAAATATACAAAATAAGCGACGATTTGCGGAGCACCTAGTCGCGTTTTTGTATATTTCACCCAAATTCGGACGGCTTAGAACACCCTTATTAAAAATGGAGGATTTTATGATTAAAAAACTGCGAATTAAATTTACAGCCCTTGCTTTAACTGCTCTTTTTGTCTTGTTAGCCGTTATCGTCGTCGGAATGAACCTTCTTAATTACAAGTCTGTCGTTGACGAAGCTGACAATACACTTTCTTTAATGTCGCGCAATAAAGGCATATTCCCAGACCTGGAAAAAGGCAGACCTAACACTCTCCCGCCCGATATGTCACCAGAAATCCCTTTTGAAAGCAGATTTTTTTCCGTATTCGTAAATGAAGAAGGCGAAATTGTTCATACAGACACCAGACATATATTTACAGTAGACGATATAACAGCAACACAATACGCAGAAGAAGTCCTTGAAAAAAACAATACCCACGGCTTTACCCAAAATTTCCGCTATATCCGCACCTCCGAAACAAACGGCACGCGCATCACCTTTCTTGATTGCGGCCGCAAGCTCGATTTGTGCCGTGACTTTGCACTGTCCAGCATTGCCATATCACTTTTGGGGTACGTGCTTATCGCCATAGCGGTCTGCTTCTTTGTCGGAAAATTTATCCAGCCGATAGCAGAAAGCTATGAAAAACAGAAACGTTTCATTACCGACGCAGGGCATGAAATCAAAACCCCTCTCACAATCATAAGCGCCAATGCCGATGTCCTGAAAATGGATATAGGCGACAACGAATGTCTGGAAGACATACAACAGCAGACCAAAAGACTGACAAGCCTTACAAATGAACTTGTGTATCTTGCGCGTATGGAGGAGACAAAAAATCCCATACAAATGATAGAGTTCCCCGTCTCCGATATTATACACGATACTGCCGCGCCTTTCCAAACACTCGCGCAGACGCAGGGCAAAGAGCTTTTATGCCAAGTGCAGCCTATGCTCTCCATGTGCGGAAATGATAAAGCAATTTTCCAGCTCGTGTCCCTGCTTTTGGATAATGCGCTCAAATACTCCCCTAAGGGCGGACATATTCTTTTAAATTTTGAAAAGCAAGGCAGAAAACTTGTTCTGACCGTGAGCAACACCTCTGCCATGGAGCTTTCCAATGAAAATCTGCGCCATGTTTTTGACCGTTTTTACAGGGCAGACGCCTCACGCAATTCCGAAACAGGCGGACACGGCATCGGTTTATCCATAGCGCAGGCAATAGTCTCCGCGCATAAGGGCAAAATCAGTGCCGCCGTTTCCGATGAAGGCGCTTTCCTCATCACCGCAGCATTCCCCGCGCAGAACACATAAATCACCCGCAAACAGACTCAATACCAGTCATGCTTCTCGCCCCTGTCAAGCGCATTGATGCGGTTCATCTCGTCATCCGTCAGCTCGAAGCCAAATATGTCAAGGTTTTCGCGGATATGGTCGGGATTGCCTGAGCCTGGGATTACGACTACGCCCTTCTGAAGATTCCACCGCAGGATCACCTGCGCCGATGTCACTCCATGCGCATTTGCGATATCCGATATTGTCAAATCGCCAAGCAATTCCGCCGTGTGCCCCCTGCCGCCAAATGGGTACCAGCCCTGCACGACAATTCCAAGTCCCTGAATATACGGAATCACATCATTTTCCTGATAGTATGGATGTATCTCATTCTGCACAAACGAAGGCTTTATTGTGACTTGCGGCAGAAATTCCTCAAGCTCCTCCACGTACCAGTTAGACAGTCCGATAGAGCGGATTTTCCCCTCCGCCACTGCCTGCTCCATAGCCTTATATGCTTTCACGTCATTTTCACCTGGGTGGTGAAGCAGCATCATGTCAATGTAGCCGATATTCAGCTTGTCAAGCGCGTCCTGTATCGCTTTTTCGGGATTTTGGTACTGCTCGCCAGGATAAATCTTCGTGATTACAAAAATCTCCTCCCGCGGCACTTTGGAGTCACGCACCGCGCGCCCGACAGCCGCCTCGTTTCCGTACATATACGCCGTGTCAATCAGCCTGCCGCCCGCTTCCAACAAGGCTGTAACCGAATTGTAGCACTCCTCGTCAGAAAGACTATACGTGCCAAGCCCCACAATCGGCATTTCATATCCGCTGTTAAGCATAACAGTGCGCTTTTCAAAATCAAATTCCTCGACCTTTGCGGCAGCAACAGGCTCAATCTGTGCTGAAGTGACACTCATGTCATTTTTTTCAAGCCATTTTTCAATTTCCTCTCTGGATGTTCCTTGCGCAAACCGTTCACCGTCAAGCCATACTGCATCTGGCGCAAGCGAATGAATGTCATCATCGCTTGAACCTATTCCGCTGCCGTGCGAAGTGCAGAAAGGCAGAATTGTTTTCCCTGAAAAATCATAGTTTTCAAGAAAAGTGCTGATAATCCTGGATGCCTGCCCATGCCAAATCGGATATTCTTCTGTCAAGTATGGACTAAAAAAAATTTCATTTTTTTGCACTTTCTGCACAAACCCACCAATAAGGAATTTATGCGTTTCTTTCGCTACTCTCATTTTACTCTTACCACCGCATAATGTCTAATACTTATTCCGTCTTGCTTAACTATGCCTAAAAAGCATTATTCAGAATACCACCTATGCCGTAAGAGGAAACTGCCCCTTGCCTACCACCTGCTTGCTGCCAGCTTCTTTGCGAAGTCCCTGTATATTTCTTCATCTGCCCATTTCGCATACTCTGTAATGTCGATCAGCTCTCTCAGGTCATAGATTTTAGAGTGCATCGCCTGTTCTACATTCTCTGGACTGTACTCGCCCAGTTCTGTCAGTTTCTCGGTCAGCTTCAGTCTGATTTCTTCCTGAAAGGTCTGCGGCATTACTGGAATATAGAACGGCGGCACATATGGCACGTTCTTCTGCAATGCAGCATCTTCATATTTGTAGCTTTTCTCAAAGTCAAGCACAAACCCCCGTATTAGGAGATTTGCTTCACTCTGGTTTGCTTCACTCTGGTTTGCTTCACTGATTAACCCTGTCAGTTCATCGAAGAACTGAACTAACTCACTCTTTGTAAAGCCCATCTTTACATACTCCTATCCAGAACCAAAGGCAGGACTGGATCAGCTTGTGCAAATGGTGTTTCCGCTTTCAGTGCTAATTCAGTCCTGCCCTTATTTCAACTCTTTATTTCCCTTATACCAACTCCCTTACAGAATGTCCCTTATACTTCCAGACTATCTCAATCTTGCTTGCCGGATAGACGATGACCTTTTCAATCAGTTTTTCTTTCATATCCTCTGTCAGTTCTTCCTCTTCCAGAAATGCCATAGCCTGATCTGCTTTCCTTTGGGAGCCTTCCTGTTCGGTTTCCTCTTCTTCCTGCGCCTGCCGGAGTGCCGCAAGTTCCTGTTCCAGCTTCTCCATATCGGCATCATACTGTTTCTTCTCATTCAGGAAAAACTCTCTTTCCAGTTTTCCGTCAGCGTATTTATCGTACAGTGCAATCCAGCTTTTTTGTGCTGCCTCAATCGACCTCATTGTGGAATTGATCCTGTCACTAACGGATAAAGGAGAATTTCTCTTTATGACCTGCCTTGACAGCTTATCATGGTCAAGAAATAACTCTGCCTCTTTTTTGACGGATGCAAGCACCGCCATATCAGCATCATGCTTTTTAATCTCAATGTCCCTGCAATCGGAATCAGTCTTGAATGACCGCTGCTTGCAAAAGACGGTTCCGTAGTGTGCATTGAACAATGCCCTGCCACAGCACCCGCAGTAATAGATGTTTCTGGACTTCCCGCGTTCTTTTGCTTTCTGCTGTTTCAGGGATGATACCGCTCTGATGTACTGGGGATAAGTGATGATAGGTTCATGGGTGTTTTCCACCCTTACCCATTCCTCCCTGGGACGGTTTACCTGCTTTCCCCCGACTCCATCCAGCTTTGTCTTTAGCTGTACCATTGTCCCGGTATATTTTTCATCCCGTATAATGGCTTCAATCTTTCCTGCCGTCCAGTAACACGGATTGCCTTTGTTTTTCCACTTTCTTGTGTCCCCCCTGGAACGGTACAGTTCCGATGGGCAGGGGATACCCCTGTCATTCAGCGCCCTTGCAATCAGTGTCGTTCCGGTCCCTGCTATCTTCATATTGAAGATTTCACGGACTACCTCTGCCTCTTCTGGCTCTATGACCAGCTTGTGCTTATCTTCCTTTGATTTCCTGTAGCCGTACAAGGCGCAGGTTGAATTGTACTGCCCCTGTTCTGCCATGCGCTGCCATGCGATCCGCTGTTTCCTTGACATTTCCCTGCTGTAATAGTCATAGATCAGGTTCTTAAATGCCACGTCCAAGCCTCCGGTTGTGCCTTCCGCAAGCTCCGCACTGTCATAGTTGTCATTTACGGAAATGAACCGCACCCCCATGAAAGGGAATAACTGTTCCAGATAATTCCCCAGTTCCACATAGTCCCTGCCGAACCTTGAGAAGTCTTTCACGATGATACAGTCAATCTTTCCCTTTTTGGCAAGCTCTATCATTTCCGTGAACTGCGGTCTGTTGTCGAAGTGTGTGCCGGAAAAGCCATCATCGCATTTCTCAATGACCTTGCAGCCTTTAAACTCTTTCCGGTTCTTAATGTAATCATGGAGCAATGCCCTCTGTGTCGTGATACTTCCGCTTTCTGTCTTGAAAGCGCTGCCGGACACATCACCGTCCTCTATGGAAAGCCGGACATAAAGGCAGATTACATATTCCTGTTTTGCCGCTATACTGCCCACTGCATACATGCAATCTCCTCCTTCCTGCTCTCCGCCAGTTCCACAAATGCTTTCAGTTCATCGTCAAAGGCATATTCTATCTCAATCCTGCCCTCCCCAAAGAAAACAATGCGGCTGATCAGCGTATGAACCATTTCTGATGTAAGTTCCTCAAAGCCTGCATACCGCCCCATGATTTTTGCAAAATCCTGACCGCCTGCATATTCCGTCTCATAAGTAGTCTGCATTGCCTCCAGTTCGGAAAGTTTCTGTGCGAAGTTTTCCGCTTCCTTAACATATTTCTGCTTTGCAAACAGGTAATCCCTCTCACTAAGCAACCCGTCCGCATAATCATTGTAAAGGCTGCTGTTCATGGACTGCGCACGTTCCAGCTTATTCTTTGTGTCTGTTATCTGCCGCCTGTAATCAGTCTTTATCTGCTTTGCATGCGCCGTCCTGTTCAGCCTTTGCAGGACTTCCTTTGTGTCGAGGAACAGTTTCATGTGCATACGCAGGGCGGCTTCTACCGCTTCCTCCATGTCCTGCATTTTGATACTTTTCTTTTTACAGAACTTTTCGCCATAAGAATCAGAATTAGGACAGAAATAATCATAACTGACCTTTACACCGTCACTGCCGTTTCTCGCTTTTCTACGGAAATTCAGCCGTCCACCACAGTCACCACAGAAAAGAATATGTTTGAAAATATTATCTTTCCTCTGGACATTGGCATACTTCTTACGGTCCGCAATCACTTTCTGCTTTCTTTCCTCCACAAGTTTCTGCACCCTGTCGAAAAGTTCACGGCTCAGGATTGGTTCATGGGTTCCTTCCACATAAATGCGCCCCGACTTCTGCGGCTTGTGTTTCCGTATGCCCATATACATGGCTTCTTTCTGTATTCCCTGCTCCATATCGCCAATGTAGACCGGGTTGACAATCATTGCGGCGATTGTGCCGTCATTCCAGAGGCTTTCAGCATACCGCTTATTTTTCGTCAGCCCCTTTTCATATTTGTAGCGCATCGGGGAGACAATCCCTTCCTCATTCAGCATTTTTGCAATGCTGGCATTTCCCATGCCCCGTGCCTTGCACTCAAATATTCTTACCACAATGCCGCTCACTTCCCTGTCAACAATGAGCCGGTTCTTATCCTTCGGGCTTTTCATATATCCGTATGCCGCCCTGCTCCCTACGAACTTTCCCTGCCGCTGTTTGATGTCAATAGCGGTGGAAATCTTCTTTGACATATCCTTTGCATATGCCTCATTGATAAGGTTTTTCAACGGTACGATCAGACCGTCCTCTGCCGTATTTAGATTGATGCTGTCATAGCCGTCCGTGACTGCGATAAAGCGTACCCCGAAGAACGGGAATATCTTTTCGAGGTAGTCCCCGGCTTCCAGATAGTTCCTGCCAAGCCTTGAAAGGTCCTTTACCACGATGCAGTCAATCTCTCCTGCCCGCATGTCTGCAACCATCCTCATAAACTCCGGTCTGTCAAAGCGTGTGCCTGACACTCCGTTGTCTATGTATTCTGCCGTCTGTCTGAGGTATGGTTTGCTCTCTATATAATTCCTTACTAATGATAACTGGTTCTCAATGGTATCGCAGTCAGGGTTTTTGCTGTCCTCCACGGACAGCCTTGCATATACCGCCGTCCGGTACAGCTTCATTTCCGTTTTTGCCTGTGCCGCCGCATCCAGAGTACTGGAGACGGAGGGCTTTCTGCTTTTCCTTGCCATTTATACCGCCTCCTTTTCATGGGACTCGCCATATGCAGCCACATATTTTCTGCACCTTGCAAATTCATCTTCAAAGTTGTATGTGACCTCTATCCTGTCCGCACTGTGGACGATGACACGCTTTATCATCACTGCCGCCGCATTGCGGTCTAAGGACTGGATATTGCGGTACTGCTTAAAGTCCTTTATCCATTCGTGCATACTGCTCTTGTTTTCCAGTATCAGCTTCATTTCCCGCTCATAAGAGCCGATTGCCGTTTCCGCCTCCCCGATCCTGCGGTCATACTCTTCCTTTAGCTGCAGGTATTCCTTTTTAGATATGATGCCGTCCTTTAAGTCCTCATACAGATTCAGCTTTCTTTTTTCCGCCTTTTCCAGTTCCGCACATTTCCTTACAATGCGTTCATCAAACTTTGCCACATCTGCCTTTAGCTTCGGGGCTTTCTCAATGACCTGCATTGCCTCCTCCAGTGTAAGGACGCTTTCAATATGCGTCTGTAACAGATAAAGGACGGAATCTGTCAGGTCAGCTTCTGAAATCCTGTGCGGCGAACATGAGGTTTTATCCTTTTTATTGCCGGAACAGACATAATACACATATTTTTTACCGCCTGCCGGAACCGTCTTTCTTACCATTGGTTCCATACAGTCCCCGCAGTAAAGCATACCTGCCAGTGGAAAGAGCGCCTCTTTATCCGGGGAGATCCTTGTGTCCTGCTTTAGAAGTTCCTGCACCAGATTAAAGTCTTTCCTTGATACGATAGGCTCATGCGTGTTTTCCACCTTTACCCATTCATCTTCCGGCTTCATTACCCGTGTCTTTACCTTGTAATTTGGTGTGGTCTGCTTGCCTTGCGTAAGCACCCCGGTATAGACCTCATTTTTGAGGATTCTAAGCACCGCATTGTAACTCCATTTTGCCTGCGTCCCCTTCTTGAATGTCGTCTCAAGATTTATGCCTATGCTCTTTTTGTACTCCATCGGGGAAAGGATACCGTCATTGTTCAGTCTGTCAGCGATTGTCTGCTGGTTCAAGCCGCACAGCTTCATTGCAAATATATCCCTCACAACGCCTGCCGCATATTCATCAATGACAAGCTGGTTTTTGTTCCTCTCGTCCTTGAGGTAGCCGTACACGGCAAATGCGCCGATGTACTCCCCTCTTTTCCGCTTCATATCCAGGTGGCTTCTGATCTTAATGGATATGTCCCTGCAATATGCGTCATTTATGAGGTTCTTGAACGGGACCACCATATCACTGCCATAGCCGCCTGCCGCCGCCATGCTGTCGTAATTGTCCGTAATGGCAATGAAACGCACACCGAGCATCGGGAATATCTTTTCAATATACCGCCCTGCTTCAATATAGTTCCTGCCGAAACGGGACAGGTCTTTTACAATGACACAGTTGATCGTGCCTTTCCGTATATCCTCCAACATACGCTGGAAGTCCGGGCGGTCAAAATTGACACCGCTGTAACCGTCATCCGCATACACGGAATGTACCTTGATTTCAGTGTGGGATTTCAGAAAGTCCATGATTAAGGCTTTCTGGTTCGATATGCTGTTGCTTACGAGCTTGCTGCCCTCCGCAACATCGCCGTCCTCTCTTGATAACCGGAGGTAAATGGCTGCATGATATAAAATAGAATTGATATTTTCCATCTGCAACACTCCTTTTCCTTGATTTCAATTAAGATAGCCCAATCCCCAAAAATCTAGGTTCCAGAGTTTGCACATGATTTAGTTGTCCTACTGAGTCCTAGATTAACACATTTCCCGTTTTTTTTCCACACTTTTTTCAAAATTTTATACAGACATCACAAGTTCCTCAAAACGCTCATTCAGGGAAACCCCGTTCTCGCTGTAGCTTGATTTGACAATGACATTCCCCACACGGAAACAATAGGGATTTTTTACCTGCCTGATAAATTCCCTGCGCCTTTCCTCCCGTGAAAGCCCTTTATCTATCTTTATCTGCCGAATATCAACAACATCTTCCGGTCTTACCGTCCGAATGTCTACTGCCTGCATTTCCTCAAGTGACATTCCATTCCTCCCTATGAAAAATTCATGCTGCCATATGGAACACTGGCAGCTATGTAAAAAGCCGGACGTCTGCCCGGCTCCCATATGGTATGATGTTATGTCCTTTCCTTAATTATATCTGTCAAACACTCCCACCTGCACCTGTACGCCCTCCGTAATCCTGCCAAGCGTTTCTTCATCAACCTTTCCCATGCGTTCTATGATACGGTCGAAGTTCAGCGCCGTTACCTGTTCGCAGAGTGCGATGCTGTGCTGGCCCAGTCCCTCCGCCTTATATGCGGATATGAATACATGGGTGGGCAGGTTCCGTTTCTTGCAGATCTTAGTGGACAGCGGAACTACTGTAATGACAGTGCTGTGCCTGTTTGCCATGTTGTTGCTTACTACTACCACCGGGCGCATACCGCCCTGCATGCTTCCCTGATACTGTACGCCCAGGTCGGCATACAGTATGTCGCCTCTTTGTATCTTCATCGGCAGCCTGCGCCTCCTCCCCATACAAGTCTCTCCTTATCGGCAGGGCGCTTTATTGTTTCATACATATGGTACTGCATGGTGGAAAGCTCAAAAAAGCCGATGCCAATGTCTGCGGCGTCATGCATAAATTCTTCCAGATCGGACTCGTCTGCCGTTATGTCAGCCAAGTTTTCCACGACAACCGTATCGTACTGCCCGCTGCTCAGACGGGTAATCAGCATATTTACCGCATCACGGTCAATGTCCCTGTCCGGTCCTTTGCTGATGATAGTTTCATTCATCAACGCTATCCCTGCCATGCTGCACTTCCAGCGGTTCTCCTGAATGAGCTGGCGGATATTGCCTTCCGACTTGTTGGAGTTCATAAACATGATTGCCGGATGCACCAATGCGCCGACAGCGACGCTTTTCACATTACTGCACATGATAATCACCTGTTCTTTCTTCTATTTTCATTGACTGAAACAAAAGAGAAGTTTTGCCGGCATTATCCTCTCATACAGGAAAGCCTTGTCTGCTGTTATCTGATAACTGCAAGGCTTGCCTGTATCAGAGGATAACGTGGCGTTTCCGCCACATTACCCCTCTGTTTCATCTGAAAATATCAGATCCGCTCTCGCCCATCCCCGAACCGGGTAACATACACAGGGACGTCTGCCATCCCACGCTGCGTCTCCGTCATAGCCCATAACATGAACTTTGTTCATGTATGACGGAATCCGCAGGCAGCCACTCCCGGAAAATGCTTTTCGCTGAAATTCCGGCGCTGTTTTACCTCATTATCCCTAGCTGCCACGCCAGTAGGCACAATCCTCTGCTCCATACCTTCACGGGCAACAATGTTATCCATTGCAGGTACATCTTCGCACGAAACGGGATTCTGCCACCCCTTTATCCCTGCATAAGCATAGACGGATAAAAAGGCGAAAATAAAATCAGGTGTATGCGTGTCCTATTAAATTGTTTTGGCTTTCTCAAGCCTGCAATTATCATAACTGAAAGGGAGTTGTTTTCAGAGTGCCAGTATACGCTATTTATGGCTGATATACGCCACCTTGACTACTAGATTAGAACAAAAAAAGACCAGACTCCAGATATAATCTGTTGTCTGATCTTTTAGGTAAGCATGTTTCTCATTCTAAATAAATCCTCACATGCTTTGGTAGTACATCTAATATCTTTGCAATAAATTTCTTTAATATTCTATGGGAGCAGATATTTACTTCCTTCCAACATTTTCAATTATATTTTTTTACTGTTGTGAAAGTTTATCTTCAAGCATTGATTTAGACACTGAAACCTCAAATGTATCCATATTGCTATATGTGGAAACTCCCTCCGGATTATCATTCTCCACAAGAAATTCTGTTCTGATATAGTTATCATTGCTCAAAGTGTATCTGCCAAAAACTGAACAATTAATTCGATAGCTATCACCCAGAATGCTACCTTTATTAGATTTCAAAAACAGAATAACAGTATCACCAACCTTTGAATGTTCTGCCCCCATAAACGTATGGTCAATTAACAAATTGTCCATTTCTTCTTCTGTATACTGTGACAAATCAGCATGTTCTTCAATTTGTGCTTTCTCATCGCTTAACCGAGTATATCCACCATCCTCGTATACTGTGATTGTTTCCTGTACCTCACCTTGATACACTTCCTCTACATCAACGGTAAGCTTAGAATAGGCACATCCATCAATATACACATATTCTATTTCTGCAATATTTCCTTTTACCACAGCATCTGATGAATCACTATCAATAAATTCATCAATATTGTAATAAAGATTTTTTAATGCCGCTTCACTATTTGCCTCTGTAAAAATTTGATAATTGGAAATGTCGCTGCTGTACAAAGAATCTTCGTTTTTATTTGAGTGTTCATTATTATTCTCTGCTAAATCAATTTCACTTTCAACAAACGCATCTTTAGTATCGCTAAAATTCTGAACACTTGTATCATCCATTTTCCCACAACCAGCCAATGACAATAACACCATACAGGCTAATATTCCAATACCAGTTTTTTTCATTTTACTTTCCTCCTATTTATATAAATAATTTATTCCTGCCAAATCATTAGCTTGCGCTCTTGAAGTGCTGCTTGAATTATACGCAATATCTGCCTTCATTAAAACATTGCTAACATCCGAGTGTGCCAACCCCATGACATGTCCCATTTCATGAGCTATGACTGCCAATCTCTTATTTTCACTTAAGTCCGCAAACTCTGCATCTAATTGTATTTTCCCCCAAACCCAATTACTGCTGAATGGATCAACTTCTGTACTTCCATTATACATAGTTGTTAATCCCCACCATTCATTAACAGTACTTACTTGGTATATATCCATTCTACTACTGGATTGTGTTGTTGTTCTTGTGTAAGAAATAGGTGTGGTTACTCCCATGCTGCTGGAAGTATTTACCCATTCACTCATCGCTGTATTGATGTACGAAGCATAACTACTTGCACTTGATGTAATAAAGTAATGCTGCGTATCTTTTCCGTAATTCCCCACGCCATATGTCAGTTTATGCTGATTGTACGTGTTATAGGCATACACATTTGGCACACTACACATGAACATAAGAAAACTTAAACATAATGCAACTACAATTTTTTTGGTTCTCATAAAAGTTCCTCCTCGTAAATCTTTTTAATACAAACAAATCATCATAAAGCAACAAAATACAACTGAATTATTTTTTTCCTCACCTCCATAACTTTATTTGGTAAGTATAATATACAACAAAATAAAAGACAATTATCTTTGCAGAAAGTAGCCTTTTTTTGCAGAAAATGGCTACTTTTCAGAAAATACAATCAATAAATGGCTGTTAAAAAGATAAAGTAAAGACCAAACTAAAGCATCAACTCAAGTCTGTCCTTAAATATACCCCATATTTTCTGATTAAACATGCAAGCATTCTTTATTCAATATATATATCTGTCATGCCCTTTTCCATAGCAACATATTATCAGCAAACTCCGTTACCAACTTTTCAGAATTTTTTAACCATGAAAGATACGACTTTATTGTACTTCCCAATAGCGCATACTGTTCATAGTTCATCTCAAGATTGTACTGAGTGAAAACCTGCTGTAATATTGTTTCAAAATTCATTGTTCTTTCACACAGGGCAATCAGAAATTCAGCATTTTCATAAACCTTTGATATGTTATACTGCACCAACTGCTGAATATCCTCTGTTGGCTTTGCATGAGCCGGAACGAACATTTTTGCCTGCATCTTTCCTACCTGTTCCAAAGTATGCAGATATGCCTCTACATCATATATGAACGTAAATTTGTATTTATCCAATGTTTCCTTACTATTTAAGCAATCTGCTATAAAGGCTACCCCGTCCGGTGTCTTGATCCCTATCATATCAAAAAAATGTCCCGGCAAATCAATCACAGACAAACTTTGGGGAAAATCAGCAGCGGCAATTTCTGTAACTTCACTTGGTTTTGCCATAAGAAATTTATGCTGCAATTCTTTAAGTGGATATCCACCGAACAAAAAGGCAGGTTCTAAAACAGGATATTGTGTAAAAGCTGCTTCTATGCCTCGGCTAAACACCTTACAACCTGTCTGTTTTTGCAAATACTGATTTCCACCGATATGATCTGCATTGGAGTGTGTGTTTATAATAGCTTTTAATGTCCAGCCATTTGTTTCTAAAATCTGTCTGATTTTCCTTCCAGCGTCCTTGTCATTACCACTGTCAATCAGATATGCCTCTGTTTCATTTTCTATATAGACACCTATCCTTGCCGGAGATTCAATATAATAGCTTTGCTCCCCTACTTTTATCAACTCATACATTTTCTTTTGCTCCTCTTGATATTTTCTGCTCTAAGGCTATAAGTGTATCACTTTCTAATTCCAAAGGCATTGAACCAACATTGTCATATACAGTACAGCAATCGCAAACCTTCACATCTGTACCAGTGAGGTTTTTCATCTTAACCGCACACAACGCCCTGCAATCATCTTTCCTGTCATAATTTTTGCTGCCAATCCATGTAGCCAACAGGCTCTTGTTCCTAATATCATCAGCAATTTCAGCACCAACACAACGCCCCGGACACTCCTGAACTGTTCCCGGCAATCTTATATACATACCGTTATGCATCTGTTGACATTTTGCCGCTCCTGCATAGCCAGAGATCCCTTCTGCCTTTAGTGTATCTAAATCCGTTATTCTCATGCTAACAGCCGACATATAAATATCTGAATAGAAATCAGACAGCCACCGAACATATCTTTCTTCCCTTGTCATAGTATTATTTTTATCATACCGGGAAATCAATTCTTTGTTTGTTTCAAATTGTCCTAAAAGCCATTCCAGCTCATCTGTTCCCTTTCCGCTAACCATAGTAGGGATAGTGATTACAGTTACATTCCTATGCATAGCCCACTCATACATAACCACTGTTTCGTCACTAACCTCTGGTGTAACCGGAGCAGCAACAAGCGCTAATCTTTTTCCCTTTGCAGGATCATTAAAACCATATTTTACAAGCAGTTTTAATGCACGATCTCTTTTCTCTGTATAGCTTGTTACTCCTCCATCCTTGCCGCATCCCACCATACGATCCTGAATTTCCGGCACAAATGAATTACCACCCAATAATATACTTACATTGTCATATTCAGATAACTTACAAACTAATTCTTCTGCTGTTTCGATGCCCTCATATCCGCAATCTTTAGCAATTTTATCGTCCCCTAATGCCGTACCCTTCGTGAAAATACCTATCTTAATATCCATTTGTTTCAGATCATCTAAGATATTGAACAAATTAGGAATCTTAAAAATCTCACCAATCCCAAGAAACTTAACAGACTCCAATCCTATTTTTTTAGCTTCCGACAAAATCTGTTTCATATCAGTCCATTTTAACAGCTTATGTCCGTCAAGAATTTTTCTTACATAAAAATCATCTTCCTGATTAAAACAGTGTGGGCAACGTTGCGTACAAGTAGTCCGGTACATTCCCGCAAACTCTCTTTTAAGCGCATCCATATCAATTACATCATCCTGTCCCCTAAACTCACCCTGTTCAAAGCGTTTTTTCAACGTATTCATTGCATCAATCGCTTCATCTGATGCTAATTCAATGTCTAAAGTCCTTAAACGCTTTATTTTGTACACATTGTCTGAAATCTGGCAAACCTTATCCAACAAACCATGTTCTTTCAACTCTGCCACTTCATTATCTGTTAATTGTACATCTATGTACTTTGTTTCCTCATAATCCACAAATGACCAGCCATTTACATCAACATGAAAGCCTTTTGGAAATGTCTGATAAACCTCTGGTATTCCCAAATCCATCAACCTTTTTAAATACTCCTGTTTCTTCAAATTAGTAATCATAAAACATTCGCCCCTTTCGTATCTTTCACACATTCTTTTTTGCATAATACACTGTCAAAATCTCACTCCAACATTTTGTCTTTTACCCGACTAATATAACAATACTTCTGTTAGTTTTAGATTTTGAAAGGTCCATGTTTTCCAATATATCATCTTACCAAGCAGAATCAATCCCTATTACAGAAAATGAACCATTTGAGCAGAAAACGGACATAAAAACAGTTTTACCAGATTCATATGGTAAAACTGCTCTCTTTGAACCACTATGCCTTCATTCTTACTCTGCCTATCTTCTCGCAGCCTTCAATGACAAAACTGTAATAAATTCCTCTAGGCTTGGCAACCGCCCTGATCCAAACAGGCTATCCCATTTATGCCTTGTTTCCTTGTTCAAGAAACCAATCATAATAGCTTCCTCCATTTCCTCTCTGATTTCACTTTCGCTTTTTCCTTCTCTTTTAGCAATTTTCCTAATTGCATCTTTAGCGGCTCTCTTACTCATTCGTCTCTTTCCTTTCTTGTGGTATAACTTCTTATCCGTAACTTTCTATAACTGATATGTTAATTTTAACTAATGTATACTTAATTAGTCAAACAGTTTGTGTCTACACATTATGACACTTTTCGACAGGAGGTACAAAATTGAGTCAAAACGGAAGTATTAAAATTCACTTAGGACAGCTACTCAAAGAATCTGGTTTAAGCAAAAACAAATTCTGCCAGAAAGCAGAAATTCAACGCTCTCAGTTAAATGGATATATCAATAATACCATTACCCGGCTGGATACAGAAGTGCTTGTGCGGATTTGCCATACACTGAATTGCTCCATTGCTGATCTATTGGAGTATATCCCGCCTACTGAACATTAAGAAAAACAGTCTGAAATCAAAAAAACTATTTCAGACTGTTTTCCTATATTTCATAAAAATCTACAAATATTTCTTATGTATGTTTTATTGTTCAAGCTGGTTTTTGTAGTATTCTATCTTTTCGTCCAGTTTTCCACGATGTTCTTCTAATTGCCTGATTTTCTCATCTAAAGAACAACGATGGTTAATCAGCATATTCATTCTTTCACTCATAGTTGTTGGACCTTCTGATCGTAATTGTGAATACTTCTTTATCTCTTTTATTGGCATTCCTGTATCCTTCAACCTTTTAATAAATTGCATCCAACTTATATCGTTATCAGTATATATCCTATGATTATTTTCCTTACGGTTTGGTATTATGAGTTTTTCTTTCTCATAATACCTTAATGTATCCAAACTCATACCCATTAGTTTTGCAAATTGCCCTGATGTATATTCCATAAATCTACCTCCTCTATTATAAACCTTTCATAATGCAAAAATTTTAAATTTCTCTTGACATGGAGTTTACTCCATGTTGTAAAGTATTATATCATATATATGGAGGTAAATCAAATGAACAAATATGTAGCTATAACGGGTGCAAGCTCAGGAATTGGCTATGAAGCCGCCAAGAGATTTGCACAAAGAGGTAAGAACCTGATTATCATTGCGAGAAATGCTGATAAGCTGGAAGAGTTAAAAAAGGAAATCTCTGTGATCGACAGTTCCTTAGAAGTTGTTGTTAAACCAGTGGATTTGTCCATAAAAGAAAATGTATATGCCTTATATGAGTCATTAAAAACTCTGGAGATTGAAACATGGATCAACAATGCAGGGTTCGGAGACTACCGCAGCGTACACAATCAGGATTTAGTTAAAATGGAAAATATGCTTAGGCTTAATATTGAGGCGGTAGCTATTCTTTCTACCCTGTACACATGTGATTACAGAGATACAGATAATACACAGCTCATTAACATTTCATCTGTTGGTGGATACACGATTGTTCCTACGGCGGTCATGTACTGTTCAACTAAATTTTTTGTCAGTTCATTTACCGAGGGATTGAGCCATGAGTTAATTGAAACAGGCGCAAAGATGCGAGCAAAAGTTTTGGCTCCAGCTGCCACAAAAACAAACTTTGGAAATGTAGCAAACAACATTACTGATTATGATTATGATAAATCTTTTGGAACTTACCATACCTGCAGTCAGACGGTGGATTTTCTTATGCAGTTATATGACAGTTCCCTTCCGGTAGGTTTGGTAGACAGGGAAACATTTACTTTTTCTCTGTGCGATTACCAGTTTAATTATGCAGGAAATTCCAAACACAATCAAAGTTTGAATTAATTCTCTTACATTACTAATATCCAATTAAAACAATTTCTCTTTCTAAATGAAAAAATCCCATAAAGGGATTTTTTCATTTTCTCTAGCACTGCTCTGCTAAATACCACTATATGTACCGCCATCAACATTTATGGATATTCCTGTAATAAATTCCGCCTTATCAGAAACCAAAAACAACGCAAGATTGGCTATGTCTTTAGGTTCTGCTATTCTATGCATCGGAGACATATCCGCAATGTTTTGATTTATTTCTTCTGGCGATAATTCCGAACCATTAGCAAGATCTTTCAAGGTTTCTTTCCACAGCCCAGTATTAGTCGCACCCGGATTGATTGCATTTACTCTTATCCCATATCCTGCCACATCATCTGCAACAGCTTTTGTTAAAGCCATTAGTGCCGCATTTGTAACACTGCCGACAACAAAATCCTTACTCGGCTGTTTTCCGAATACCCCAATTATATTTATGATATTTGCTTTACCGGAATGAATCAACAATGGTAAAGCCTCCCTGGTAAGCCTAATATACCCTAACTGCTTAACGGAAATATTTTGTACCCATTCCTCATCAGTGATTTTTTGTATTCCGCCAACCGGACCACCACCAGCACAGTTTACCAATATATCCAGTTTACCATATTTTGAACGAATTCTCTGAACAGCCTCCAATATATCATTGATTTTACAAACATCCCCTACAATATACTCTGCCATTTCACGCTGTACATTTAATTCCTCAACAGATTTTTTCAGTTTATCTTCATTGCGTGAAAATAGAATCACCCGAATATTCTCTTTGGCAAAAGCTGAAGCGATTTCTCTTCCTATTCCCCCACTTCCTCCACTTATTAAAGCTACACGCTCGTCCATATTAGTTGCCTCCAATCTTTTTATTCTTGAATACCTCTTTTGCAACACTTAATGCATTCAATGCTTTTGGAAAACCAATGTATGGTACACAATGGATAATTATTTCTATAATTTCCTCCTGCTCAAGCCCAACATTTAATGCTGCGTTAATGTGTACCTGTAATTGTTTTTCACATCCTCCAAGTGCTGATAATGCAGCTATTGTTGCAGCTTGCCGCATAGTAAGGCTCAATCCCTTGCGGTTATAAATATCCCCAAACGCAAATTCAACGATATATTTGCCCATATCTGGAGCAATATCATTTAAGGACTCAACAACCTCTATACCTTCTGCTCCGTCTACTTCTTGAAGCTTTTTCAACCCGATCTCATACCTATTATTTTCCATAGCTGCACCTCAGTTCATATCTTTTCTGCGGCTTAAATTCTCAAAATCTGAATCCTCTGGTGTTACTCCCGCTCTTCCCCATGCATTTTTTTCATGCTCATTCAGGATAACAACAATTTTTTCAGCAGGAATATTCAGTAAATCATGTGTTGCTTTTGTCAAATCATGAATCAGCCTTTTTTTCTGTTCGCCTGAACAGTTATTCATTATATCTACATTTAATATTGGCATATACATTCCTCCTTAAAATGCGGGAGTGATAACCGTATATTTTATCACCCCCGTTACAGTTTAGCGCTGTACTGACTTTTCTAACCAGTCCTTGTCATCCCCAGTTACTCCGGCTTGTCCCCACCCATTATTTTCAATTTCATTTATATAAACAACAATTTCATCTAATGGTTCCTGCAAAACTTCCTTCATAACTTTCGTACATTCGCCAATCCACAATTTCTTGTTTTCTGACTTAATTCCTTTCCAACCGACAATAGACACCACCGACATGATACTGACCTCACTTTCTGTCTACTAAGACATATTCAAAAGTATTTAGTCCACCTTTGATATGATCATGACCTGCCTCTTTGATAATCTGCTTATACTCGTCTGTCAGGAAACTGTTTCTATATTCATCTGGATCACCTTCAAATTCTGTAACAAACAATACTCCCGGCTCCGTTGAAAATACGCTATGAAATGATAAAAACGATTTTACCTTATCATTTTTATCCACATATTTGTAAATACGCCTTTTCCTCCAATCCAAATATGGATCAATGCCACTGAGAGGCACTTCAATACTTCTGAGCTGCATATACTTAGTGACAGGAATAAAAGTTTTCCGATCCTTAACAGAATCTACCAAACCGTAAAGTCCCTGATGTATATCACTAGCAACGAATGTTGATAAGTCATTCAGCAGCTTCCGATACTCATCACTTTCCAACAACTGCTGCACCTTACCGAAATCGGTAACTTCATACATAAGTACATATGTATTTTTGATTATTCCTTTATACAGGACGTAATCACCCAATAAATTCTTAAAAGACGATTCATCCCATACTGCCTTAATATCCTGCTCCTTGCCAGCTTCAATTTCCCACTCAGATACTACTAAATACTTTCCTGTTTTGATTTCTAAATTCATACTTACTCTCCTTTACTTTATATGTATTTTCGGCTTTTTTCCAAGAATTGCGAGTCATTACCTGGAATGCCATTTTGTATCCATGATTTCGGCTGCATTTCCCGGATCAATATTAGAATATTGTCCCCCGGAATCATATATTTTTGCTTAAAGAAATTAGTAATCTCTTTAAACAATGCATCTTTACCTTCCTCATTATTGTTTTCCCAAATGTCCAACTCGATGACCACCATTTCTTCATTAGCAACCTTACTAGAATAGTATGATTTTAATGGCTCCTGCTCCATAATCCGGCTTTTGAAACCAAAATCCTGATTTGCTAATGACACACCCGCTCTTCCCATACAGTCTTTTTCTTTCAAATGGATAGTCACCTGAATTTTGTCCAAAAAGATTCCAAGCAACTCATTTGTTTTCTTCGTTATAAGACTGATAACTTCTTGTTTCTGACTGCTGTTTAGGTTAAGCGATGTACTTACAGTAAAATATGGCATTAAAATCCCTCCTTTCAGTTTTCTGCCATTTTTTCAAGAATTACTGCAACACCATCCTCATCATTTGATAAGGTTATATAATCTGCTACCTCTTTAAGAGATTCACATGCATTACCCATAGCTATACCGATACCTGATTCTGTTATCATTTCTATATCATTATAGCTATCGCCAAAGCTCATCACTTGGCTATTATCCATCCCCAACTGTTTTGCTAATTCCATTACGGCTTTCCCTTTGGATGCACCATTTGGTATAAATTGTAGCATCCAATAATCTTCAAACCACGGGATAAAGACATTATTCATTCCCGTCAATTTTAAGTTTTCAATATATGCCAATGCCTTTTCTAATTCTTTTTTTCTTCCGAGCATCAAAATAGACGTTGGTAATTGTAAATAATTAGACAAGTCATCAATTTGAGTCAGACTAATACCTAATTCACAGGCATACTTTGTGCTTAATGGTCTTTCCTTTTCCACTATTACCTGATCACCTAAATTGTAATGCAGGATAATTTTTTTATCTTTTGCATATGTATATACAGTATTTAGAATTTCCTTGGAAACCCTGTCATCCCTATATATGAAATTATTTTTTAAATCTACCAAAAGCGCACCATTATGTGCCACTACCACCCCGTCCATATCAGCTTCTTGAAGATGCTTTTTTACTGCATCCAGCATTCTGCCTGTAGCGAATATCACTTTTATCCCTTTGTTATAAACAGCTTTTACTGCCGCAATGGTTCTGGGACTTAGGACATGGTTGTTGTTTAATGCAGTACCATCCATATCCATAGCCACCATCCTTATTTGCGAAAAATCCAGTGAATCCATCATTATCATGCTCCTCTATTTTGATTCCGCTTATTCAAATAAAGTTCACGGTTTCTAAATGTATATGTTCCGAAATACCCTGATGCATTAACTGAATTATCCTGAATGATTGCAAAGACACAATACATTGCACCTCCATCTGATTTACATGCAGGAATAACCTGAATGTAATATGGCTTGTCCAATTCTACAAATTTCTTATAATCCACAAACGATTCTGTCAGTGCCATAACCCCTTCAAAAGTAACCCCCATTACATGAAAGGATGCTAATGTTGCTTGACGTGCTGCCTCAAATAGTTTTATTCCATCCAAGTGATCTGCATTATGGTCACTTTTGATTTCATCTATGTAATTGAAGCCTTTAAAATAAACCATATTCTCTATACGTTCAGCACTTGAAATCAAAACATTCCCCTGATTCACCTTGTGAACATATTTCTGAGGTATGGTATCTGTTTTTGCAGATAATATTTTCTGAATATCTACAGGCATTTGAATTTTTTCAATAATACTGTAGGCTTCTTCTGGCTTTCTGTAATCCCAATCTAAAGCCGCCAAATCTGCCTCTGCACTAATACGAAAAATCGTATTTCTCTTTGGATTTTTGACCATAAACTTGATTTTGTTTCCAAGACATAGTCTTAGAATTTCTAATTCCCTTCTAGTGTTAATAATAATGTCTGTTGGCTTTAATCGTTCAGGTTCTTCTCCCTTAACATAGACATTGTAGCTCCACTCTTCCATTTATTTTACCTCCCTAAATAAAATTACTCTCTCAGTGATTGAGCTTGCATAAAATTTCCAAATTAAATTATCTACTGTATATTTTTAAGTTTCTTATATTAGAAATGAATTGACCAAACTTCTTTTCCCAAAATACTGCCATATATGTGAGTTTCCTCACACATATGGCGGTATCTTCCTCCGTATGCCAGCCTTCTTATCTGGAAAACTTTTTCATTCCCGCTGGCTGCTTAGGCTGATGCAGGCAATACATACATCTGCTGTCCGCTGCTGCTTTTGCAGAATTGAGTGCCACTTTCCCCAAAATTGTTGCTGCAATGTTTTTCTTTTTGCCGTCTACCATATGATACACCTCCAAATTTTATTTTCAATTACAGTATACCTTGTTTTGCAGACTTTTCCTTTTCCATGTTGAAATTCCGATACAGCATGTAATTTTCCCCTTAAAATTGCACATATACCGACATTTAGCTTGTGCACTTCTCATATTTACTCATATATGAGTATTCTATTTATACATTTATGTTGTTGGTATATCCTATGTATTTATGTAAAAATATTACCAGAAAAGGAGTTATACATATGGCAAATAATCGTATTCGTGAACTGAGAAAGAATTTGAACCTGTCTCAAGAAACTCTTGCAGAGAAAATCGGAACTACTCAACAAGCGGTAAGCAGAATGGAAAACAATGTTTATGACATTCCTTCCGATATACTCATAGAAATATCCAAACAGTTTAATGTCACTACTGACTACATACTTGGGATTTCTGATGTAAAGCGTGATTATAACGGACAGTACCGTATGAATCAGGAAATGGACAGATGTTACGATATCATCCTCCGCTATCAGAACCTGTCCGAAATAAACCAAAAGACTTTCCGCTTCATACTTGAACGCTTAGAGCAGGCGCAAAAGGAAAGCGAGGCGGGATCTGCAAAGGAAGTGGATAACAATGCTGAGAATAGCGATATGTGATGATGATTCCAAATTTACCGGGGAAATTGAGTCTCTGGTATTTCAGGAAAGCCGAAAGTTAGCCATCCGTGTAGAAACCGACGTATTCTCTGACGGCAAAACTCTTCTGCAGAGCATTCAGAACGGCGATCATTATGAACTCATATTTATTGACATTGAAATGGAGCAGATAGACGGGATAACGGCCGCACGTAAAATTCGTGAAACAGACCGATCTGTACTGCTGATTTATGTATCGGGGTATGATAAATATTTAAAAGAACTGTTTGAAGTGGAGTCGTTCCGTTTTCTCTCAAAGCCTTTAAACCATGTCCAATTCGCCCGCTATTTTAGAGAATCCTGTAAACGCATCAATGAGACAGAAGTATTCTATCAGTATTCATTCAATAAGGAAATCCAGAAAGTATCCGTAAAAGACATCGTTTATTTTGAAAGCAATAACAGAATCGTTTATATCCATCTTAAAGACGGCTCTGATGAATATTTTTACGGAAAGCTCAATAGGGTTGAAAAAGAGCTGGCGGAAAGCAGGCAATATTTTCTGCGCATACACCAGTCTTTTTTAGTGAATTACCGCTATGTGAAAAAGATGAATTTTTTCAATATTACAATCAGTTATATGGGAAAAGAAATGGAATTGAAAATCAGTGAGGACAGACAAAAGGAAGTACGCCGGCAGCTTTGCAAGATTGCAGGCGGAAGGGCGGTCGTAGAATGATGACTGGAATTTTAACGGCAATGCCGGAACTGCTCCTGCCCCTGCTTCACCTTCTCATTATGCGTAAATATATGAATGTATTTTGGGGATCAGAGAGCAGGAATTTGAAGGGTTACATAGAGTGGGGCATCTACTATGCTTTTCTGCTCATAAACAATATCAGATCTGTGTTCCCGCCCAGTCTGTTATTGGCTGGGAATGTCCTGCTGATATTTATGATCAGCTCGGCCACCCGTAAAAGAAGCATCATGCAGCGCTGCATATTTTCTTTGTTGATATGCACAGTATGGATGTTAGTGGAAGTCATTGTCATGATGATACTGGCATTTGTCGGTTTTGATTCCAGAACGCTTCAGGATGCGGGAAGTTTCATATCTAAAATATTTATGCTGCTGTTATCAGTCATCATAAGCCACTTCATCAAGAATAAGCACTATTCCGAAATTCCTCTGCTTTACTTTTTGAGCATTTTACTGATACCAGTCAGCAGCATTTATGTGATACACCATATATTTCTTATTGCGGCTGTTCATAATGAGTATATGATATTTTCCGCCACGGCGAGTTTCCTGCTGCTTGTCGTAAACTATATTATTTTCGAGGTTTATGACTGGATCAGCCGAAACGCTGAACTGCGTGAGCAAAACCGTCTGTATGCGCAGCAACTGGAGCTTTGCAGCCAACAGGCTGAAGAACGTGAGCACCTCTACCTTGAGATCCGCAGAATACGGCATGACTTAAAAAATCATCTTTCCGGGCTTCTTGGAATGGTTCAGACTGGACAAATCAGCGAGACAGAGAAATACATATTGCAAATGCTAAATGTTGGTGTCGAGTATCATCCGAAGGAAGTTTCCCGCAGCGGTAATATAGTCATAGATTCCTTAATCAATCACGCATATGCCACAGCACAAAAAGACAATATACAGTTTAACGTCAATGTCCTTGTCCCCGCTTCCCTTCCATTTGAAAGCGGACATTTAGCCATAGTTTTGGGGAACTTACTGGAAAACGCACTGGAAGCCTGTCGGGATGTCCCAGACGGAAAAAGATTGATAAGCCTTGATATTTCTTACTCAAAAGACGTCTTTCAGCTATGCATAAAAAACAATTATCAAACGAAGCGGAAAAAAGATAATATTGGCCGTTATCTGACTACGAAAACCGACACTGTATATCACGGTCTTGGGCTTTCATCCATAAACCATGCCATTACAAATTATCATGGGCTGATGGATATTACGGACAGTGACAATGTATTTCAAGTCATTGTCGTCATGTATGGTTGTTATTCAGAAAACGCCAAATAACATATGATTGAATTTAAATTCTAAAAGGAGCTGTCATGGAAAATTTAGCGAAAAAATTAACAGATTATATATATAAAAAAGAAATCATCACCGAAGAACTGGTTGAGATCTACCAGTACGGTTTTCAATGCTTTTTGGAGCTGTCCGCAAGTACCATATGCAGCATTATAATAGCCCTGTTTCTTGGTATGCTGCCTGAATGTCTTTTCTTTTTCCTGATCTTTATCCCCATGCGTTCATACGGCGGTGGATTGCATATGAAAACATATTCTGCCTGTTTTATAGGCTCCTGTTTCATACTCACAGCTTCCCTGTTGGCAGTAAAATATTTAACAATACCCTTTCCGATCTCTTTTGCAATGTATCTGTTTGCGGCCATACTAATCCTGCTCATCGGTCCGGTTGAACATCCAAATCGGGAAGTAGATGCACAGGAAAACCGCACATTCATTAAGAGAACCTATTTTACGATGCTTATCAGCTTCTTATTGGCTTTATTTTTCATCTTCACCCAAAACACAAGGTATATGTTTCTTCAGGCTATCGTATTTGTTTTTATCTCTGCTACTTCCCTCATCGGACGTCTGATATACAAGCAGACTTAATTTTCTTTTTGTAAGACAGCCTGTATTTTATCCCTCCACGCTAAAATATCCTGCTTATATTGATCCCGCAGGCTGTCCGGCAGTTCATTATCAAGCTTGCAAATATCATCATAATCTTTTCGTGGCAGCATTTCCCTATTTTCATAGAACCACTGCCAGCGCCAGTTGCGCAGCAGACTTTCTGCCATACCCTCCGGCGAAGAGAATATTTCATCAATTATCATTGACGTATTCTGATTTTCTTCATTTAGCAGACCAATAAACGACACATACCCAACCTGATATATATACGCAATATGGTAATCCTTCGATTTTTCGAGGACGCCTGAAAAGAGGTTTATCATCTCTTTATATTTATCCATTTCACGCTCTCCTTTATTTGATTCAGCAACATTTGCGTAAATTCCCTAATATACATATCATATCAGAAAAACATATCAATAACATCGCCTTTGCAGAAAAAGGTCATGTGCTGCAGAAAAAGGACAAAAAGGCGCACAAATTACTATTATGCCTTCTTGCCCTTTTCTGCCTGCTATGCGAGCCTGTCCAAACCAAATGACAGTTCTTCAAGCATATGCAATAAATATTCCTTCTGCTTTCCGTTTTTACTGTCTAAGATATTCATAATGCGTTCTGTTATGGGAATTTGATTTAGATTTTCATACATGAGATATGAAAGGGGAACATCCAATGCATCTGCTACTCTCATAAAATTTTCCAGTGACATTGTTCTGCTCCCATGTTCGATCCGCTTTATAGAATCAATAGAAAGCTCCGTTTTTTCTGCCAGTTCAAATTGGGTTAAATTTTGTTTTTTTCGGTATAATTTCACGTTATCGGCAATAATATATTTTGTATCCTTCATTTTAACTCTCCATTCTGATTTGTTTTTTGAAATGAAAAGTTAAAAAGGAGGTCCCCTCACATATCCGCACAATCTGTTATGAAACAACAGTTTCCAAAATGCGCAGTTTCTGCCTATATAATGTTTCTGTAAATAAATATGCGACTCCTAATCCTATTGTGATACAAAAAAATAAGAGAACGCACATGAATAATGAAACATTATTATCATGCGCATTCTCTCATATCCAGCGTATCGCAATCTTTATGACTCTATATTTTCATAATGTAAACTAATGGGAATAAATTGATATTACATGAAATGATTACAGAGTTTTATAAAAAGTGACTGTAAAAGTTTATCAGAGTAGTTTATTGGCGGCAATACCTTTTACAGAAAACGGACATATTTTGCAGAAAACGGACATTATGGAGTGCCATAAAAAAGGAAAGCATTTAAAACTGCTTCTAAATGCTTTCCAATGCTTTTTAAATTGTAATATAACTCTTATCAAGAAGTCCCCTTAGCCAAGAACTGCTTAATGAAAACTGTATCTCCTGTCCCTTATCAATCAGGCCATTGCCTGAATAATCTATTTTGAGGAACATGTCAGGCATGTTTTTCCAGCCCTTCATTGACAATCGGCTTATCATCTGCCTGATCCAGTCTTTCATCTGCTGCTTATGACTATCTGGCACGTTAGGGGAGTTATCAATAGCTAAATCGGCAACATCGCAGATATCCTGATCCATTTCCGTATAGTAACTGCCATCATGCTCCTCCAGCTCATTCAGTTTTAGGCCAGTAAAATCCAAGACCTGCTGATATGCCTGATATTTTAGCATACCATCCTCACTAATCTGGCTGCTGTTTGCTCCGTCCTGCGTTGCACATTTTTTAATATGCAGATAAAGATTTTTCCCATTTTCGCCAACGTTCAATACATTTTCCATCTGCTGACGTATATCTTCATTGACACCCTCTACTGAAATATAATAAGAGTATGGATCTACTGAAAATGTACAAAGATCACCTTCAGACCAATCAATGCCATTGCTTTTAAAGATATTGCCTATCTGTGCATTTATCATTTGTCGGTTAAAAGCATTTCTTGCAGCATCTACCGCATCACCATTGACATTAATTCCCCGAAATAAGGAATCCTGATACTTAACACCCTTGATTGTTCCAGTATTCAACATCTGTTTTTCATAATTATAAGCAATCTGCCTTTCTTCTGCCGTCAAGTCAGACGCATAGTAGGAACAAGTCTTATCAAAATATTTTTGCTCGATATAGCTTTCTGGATCTGAATGTAACCTCGCCTGATCTGCAAGCTTTGAATATTTATCAACCAACGCATTCTTAAACGCATGGTAATTATCCTGATAAACTCCTGCATTATTTGCTTTTATTTCATTTCCGGCATTTTCCAATGCACGCTGGTTTGCACTTCTGGCATTATCAATGTAAGTCTGCAGATTTATCGATTGATCTACTTTTCTGTTATTTGAAGAGCCTGCTTTCTTTTGGGAAACAAGCATATCGTTTCCGGCAGCACTGATTTCAAGGCAATCCCTGTTTCCTGACTTTGATGCTCTCAACGGCTTCTTCATTTTTGCTGTATTCCGCCCTATCAGAAGTTCAAACAACGTAACATTGCCAAAATTATTTATACGCATAAAAACACCTCATTGCAACAGATAATTATTGGTATGTTTCATAATCAGTATTGGCAATATCATATATCCACTCTATTGTCAGCTTTACATTCTTCATTGTAGACTTCGCTGTTGCAAGTGCATTATATTTAAACTGCCATACCTGCTTAGCCTGAAAATCATCCGTCTCATTTATCGTATAAGAACCACTGCTTGCACTGGATACAGTTGAAGTATACCAAATTGGAGATTGTGAAGCAGGCCAAATCATATGATGGACATTTCCCTGGCTCGGCGACTGTGTACCCGACGTGCTAACTCTGGTCACAATAGCTTCAGGCGGAATGCTTGTATTGTTTGTTAAATTCAAGGACAAAATACTGGAATCAACACCGCTTAAACTCATGGATGAATTTCCAGGGTTAGATGCCGTCCCGCTAAAATTAAATGTCCCTCTGCCATTCTTTATGCGATCCCTTAAAGTAATAGAGAAATACAAGCTACCGACAGCAGTGCCTCGGTTTACGTGGATATAATATGTTTGCGATGAAGAAGTGCCGTTATCACAATTCACTGCCAGAAATGGAATAATGGTATCCAAGTCATGAACATCATCCGGGCTATACTCTGCATCCAACAGTGTGTTGCTGGAATTGCGCATCTCAATATACATTCCCTCATCATTGGAACTGTATGAACACCTTGCATATATCTTTTCCCCTCCAGAAAGCGAAAAGCTTATCCATACATCATCTTCTTCCGCAGGCAATGTGACACTGATACTTTTGTTATCTGTGTATGAACCCCACGCATATGCGTCTGCCCTTGTTGTGTGGCCACCGTCAATTGATGTTGCGGCATATGCTGTTACTGTTGGCATAAGTCCTATCACACAAACGAGCGCCATAATGATACCCATCAATCCACAAGTTACTCTTTTTCTTACTTTGCTCATAAGATTTCCTCCTAACACAATTTTTTAGTCAATCACATTTTTATCTAGCAAAAAATAAATATGTACTGACTTGTATTTATATTAGCATATTATCAATTACTTTCAATATCCTTTGCAGAATGTGGACGTTTTTTGCAGAAAACAGCACGAAAAAATCTTTTCAGACACACCTTGCTATTCTGAAAAGATTTCCTTATACTTAATCCACTTTTTCATAATAATACTTAATTCATCATTTTTATCCATCACCATCAGCTCACAATATGCTTCTATATCAGAAACTATGTTTGTCTATTATAATTTCCTCATATAATTCTTTTTAGTTCTATTATTTCTTAAGCTTTTCTTGCACTGCAATAATCATATTTTCTAAGTAATCAAACCTTGTATCCAAGACATTCTGTTCTTCAAATTTTATTTCAAAATGTTTCTCCAAAGCAAAATAAAGTTGTAATAAATCTCTCGGCAACAATCCATTTCTTGGATCAAGCAGACTAATCTTTTCATCTATTGTGCAGTGAACTTTGCTTTCTATATATTCTTTAATCCACGCTTTTATCTCTTCTCTTTTCATATTCTCTCCTTTAGAATTGTTCGTATTTTCCGTATAATAAAAGTTTATTTTCTAATTGTTCAAAAAAAGTATTCTCTTTTAAATCCTCTGCGGTATAAACCTTATACTTACTGTTTTCAATTTTCACTTGCGGTAAATACGCATACGCCAATTTTTCCGCCCATAACGAATTAGATATAGGACAAAATTGTGATACAAAAAACGCATCTACATTAATATTGTATTTGTATTTTACCATTTCTGATATCTGAGAGTAAAATTCATCATTATAGCTATCATTAGCCATTAATGATGCTATAACAAAATCGGGCTGTATGGCATTAAATATTTCATAAGCATACAATCCAAAACTGAAACGATGTTTATTATTTAACGCTATTATGGAGTCTGGGATTCCTATCAGTATTACATCCGATTTTTCATATACAGAAATCTTCTTAATCATTCTATTAAATGCATATACTTTGTCTACATCTGAATAATCGTTGTTAAATAAAAAGTCAGGTAATGAATGAAAACCAAACAGCTCACTTATCTTTTTCGTTCCAATCTGGCTTACCTTATATCCTTTATCAATAAATCTATCCCTAAAATATAACTGTAAGTTAAATTTCTGTACATTTTGACCAATTCCCATTATTGCAACAATGGGTACATCTATATTTAATATCTCTGAATTATCATGCCAATTTTTTTCAGGATATACTATTTTTTCAAAATTACTCTGTAAAAGTTTTACATGATGTCTATCACACATCCCACTAATTCGAGAAAGATATTCTTCCTCAACACAAATTATATTTTTACCATTGGAACACATAAATTCAACTATATTGTACAACTCGTCTGCATCTGGAACTTTATCAATAATACAAAATGTATCAAAATCATTTAAAGTGATTTTATCTTCAACTAAATCATTAAATGTACAATATTCATGTTTACCATTTTCGTAATTTACGGGCAAAATACCGTTGCAGCACATAAAACGTACAATATTGTAATTGAATAAGTTCTTAAACTCATTAACAAAACTATGCTCAATTGCATATGGATACACAATAACATTCATACCTTATACATCTCCCTCTTCAAATTTACATCCAAATCTTTTTAAGACAATATAATTCTTAATATATTCCTCAGCATTTTTTCTTGTCTGATTACACCATTTCAAGCGATTAGCTGGCTCTATCTTGCCATTCTCACCAGCTTTGGCTACACATTGAGAACACATTTTGTAACACCAGCATTTACTACATTCTTTCTCCGTAATTTTTGCTATATTTAAAATTTTTGCTGCATTTTCTAAATCAAACCCATTTTCTAAATTACCTATGCATAACTCTTCCGATTCCTCGTCTACTCTTTCGCAGGGGAAAAATTTACCGTCCACTGTCACAAAAAATCTCTGTATACCGGGCAGGCATTGTCCTCCTGGATTAATCTTTCCTTGATTGACTTGTATTCCTACAAACCTATCTTTAATAACCTGCTTAAGCGATGTAACTTCGCTATTATATAAGGTTGGTTTAAATCTACTAAAGAGCTTCTTATTACATGCGTATAAATACGTTTTAAATATTTCGTAATAAGATACCGCTATTAGTTCTGGATTAATCGGTTCTGTATCTTTTTTACTAATTGGATTAATATAATTTGAAGATATATTCATGCCTTTTACAGTTTCATAATTCAAAAAAAATTCACTAGAACAGGCAACATTCTGTTTCAAATCTATAACTGCATTGAAACCTATATTTTTTATAAACTCTGGCACTTCTTTCCTAATTAATTCCAAATTATGCATTACCGTATCAAATGTTCCCTTATTACTATTAGCAAATATACGATTACTGTCATGAGTTGCTTTCGGTCCATCTAAACTTATGGTAATATTGAATTTTTTATCATAAAGATATTTTGCGGTTTCCACATTTAATAATGTTGCATTTGTTGTCATATTAAACAGTATCTTTTTTCCCATAAATAGCTTTTCAGCATAGGCAACAGTCTCTCTTATCAATGAAAATTCTAACAGTGGTTCTCCGCCATAAAATCCAATAGATATATCTCTACTGTTTATAGAGTGTTTTGCCAAAAAATCTATAGCCTGTTTCGCCACTTTTAAAGACATTCTTTTATTATTATGAACTCTATTTATATAACTTCCGGAATAGACGCAGTATTGACACCTTAAATTACAGTTTTGGGTAACTTGTAATATAATAGTATTCAAATTATTATTATATAAGCTTTCCAGCAATGATGTTTCGTAATGTTCAACAACAATATTTTCATTAATCGGTTGCAAACAGCCTGCTTCTATCAAATATTCCAGTTCCTCTCGAACTCCATCGTTTACTTCTGTTTCTTCTCTTTCTAACGCATCCAAAAGAAATGTACAAATTTCTTTTGTAATAGAAAAAATAGCGTTAGTCCCAACATCGTACATAAAGTACTGATTATATAATTCTAAAATATGTATATTAGGTCTTGATATAGTCATATATTTCTCCTTATGCAAATAGTACAGTAAGGCTTTACTGATTTCAGTAAAGCCTTACCTAATTGAAATGTTTAATTCTAAGCGAGCAGCAACAAAGTACCCTTATTCTGAACTTCCGTAGTAGAATTTTGAGCATTTGTTGCAACCTGATTTCCATTTGCTGTACCAATGCTCTGGCAATTATTGCATGTGCAAGCACACCAGCAAGTACATGAACAAGCATATGCCATAAAAGTACCTGTTTCCATTGCATTCTTTTTACCAAGTTTCATTGTGGTTTCCTCCTTCCTTATGTACTTATATAGAAAAAGCTATTGGCTTTTCTATATCTTTTGATCAAAACCGTATCCTCTCATCATATTATCAACAAGATTCGTATCATAATCAGATGGTAACTTTATATTTTCACCCAATCTCAATTTCTCTAACTCCTCATCTTCCATCCTTCGTTCTTCTGCTTTCTTTTCTTCCCTTGTCTTCTTAATTTTTTCTTCCAATTCCTTCTTTGCTTTTTCTGTTCCTGGATCGACCTCCACCTGTGTAACAACTTCTGTAGTCATATTGTCATATCCATTCATGCTAATATTGCAACTTAATAGTTTGCTACCACGTGCTGCCGCTGCTGATTTTAAATCATCAACCACTTTAGGTATCAAAGATAAATTGTATTCCAACCATTTAGATGTTTTTTCATCACTTGTAGCTTTAGCTAAAAGTGAACTATTTATTGCTACCGAATAATTGGAATTTTTCATGCATTCGTACTTTTCTGATAAATAGGCTTTATAATCACGCACATTACTATATGTCTTACCTGTATCACCATTATTTGGGTTGACATACGAATAGTAGTTATTGTTATTTACACCTGCAATTGCCATATTCTTACCTCCATTGATTATTGATAAATTCTCTTATTTTTATTATGATAACACGATTGAGTTAAAGTTCAATATTCCTTGCAGAATGCGGTCACTTTTTGCAGAAAACGGCACAAAAAATCTTTCCAGGCTAGACCTGCCAATCTGAAAAGATTTCCCTATGCTCAATCCGCTTTTTCCATCATAACCATTAAATCATTATTTTTACCAATCAGTTCATCATATTTCCCTATATCAGCAACCATCCTTTCCTTCAGCACGACAATCTGATCCACTTCGCGCAATATCTCTTTCTTATGTGTTATCACTATCACTGTTTTCTCTTTCAGCCTTGTATTCAGCAGCCCGTTAATCTGCTGCTCTGAATAGGCATCCGTATTTGAAGTGGCTTCATCAAATATGATAATCGGTCTGTCATGTATCAATGACCTTGCAAGGGCTATCTTCTGTTTCTGTCCGCCGGAAAGCATTGCTCCGTTTTGACCAACCACATAATCTAAAGAAACCTCTTTAATAAAATCTTCAAGCCCGCTGTCCCTACAAGCTGCTTCTATCACAGCATCGTCCATCTGCTTATACAGACATATGTTGTTTCTTATTGTGTCATTAAATAAGTATATCTGCTGGCTTACCACAGATACCATATTCCGATATTCCGACAATGACAGTTCCGAAATATCCTCTGCACCCAGCAATATCTTTCCGCTCACCGGCTCATACATTCTGGTAAGCAGATTGATAATCGTTGTCTTTCCGGAACCATTGCGCCCGATTATTGCCGTCTTACTGCCTTTTGCAAACAAAATGTCAACATTTTTAAGAATATATTTATCTTTTTCATAGGCAAAAGAAACCTGTTCCATTTTCAAATCGTTCAGGCTCAAAGCTGCAATTTTTCCGCTATCCTTTTCTTCCTCCAAGTCCATAAATGCGTAATACCTTTTTGTTGACGGAATGATCCCCGATAACAGGTAGCCTATATTGAGGATTGCAGAAATCGGTCCCGTAACATAAGCGCTGTATGTAATGAAAGCAAACACGCTGCCTACCGAAAGCCGCAAATCAAACACCAGATTTGCGCCCAATATATATAAGAGTGTGGAAAGGATCTGTACCATAATGCCATCCGCAATCGTATTCCACTGACTTAACATATTCATTTGTTTTTGCTTCTCTATAATGGCATTCTGATTAAGTGAAAATTCCCTATGCTTATTATCAAAAATATTGAAAAGTTTAACTTCCCGTACCCCTCCGACAGTATCCCCAAACCATCTCGCATATTTTTGGTTCCTTTGTATGAACTCATCCATAATCTGCTTCTGCCTCTTGGCAAAGCGTTTCATCACAACATACTTAATCGGAATAAAAAGCAGCACCAATATAGTCATTCTGAAATCTATAATAAATAACCCGACAATGCCTCCTGTCATGCTGAATGCCTGCGTAATGACAAAGAAAACGCTGCTGTCGGCGACGGATGTCATCTGGTTAATATCCATGTTAATATTGTTCAGAGTCTCCGCATAATTGGTATTATTGAAATAATTTACCCGCAGCTTCATAAGATGTGAAAACGACTGTTCCGAAAGGAAATAGCGTATCTTTGCCGAAATGTCCACACGCTTTTTCTCCTTGACTATATCTATAAGGGAATTTATGGCATATATCACCATAGAAGCAAAAACCAGCTCGATCAGCAATTTCTTATTGCCGCCGATAAAACCATCATCCATGATCCGCTGGCTGATTAGTGGCACACACAGGTTTAATCCTGTGGAAATAAACAGGCAGCATACAATTACAGTTATCGTTTTTTTATATCTGCTCAATAACAGAAGTAATTTCCTTACAGCCTCCTTGTTATCCATCTTCATCCTCCGTCAGCTTTGTTTCTATAATATGGTATATTTTTTCAACATCTTTCCTGTCAACCTGTCCTGACATCCTTTCCTCGACCTTTTCTCTTTCAAAAGAAAACTCAGCCAGAATATCTTCTCCTTCATTGCAGAGAATAATATCTACATCACATTCAGGATATATTTTCAAAAATTTATCTCGATTTTCCAATGGCACACACCATATAACCAAATCACTTTGTTTATAAAAAACTTGACTTTCTATAAATTTTTTCCATTGCTCATAATCTGCTACTGGCTCTGGCATATACTCCAGCCCGTACAGCACACATTCCGGCTCCATTCCCATCGTATATGCATTATAACCACCATCGGCAAAAGCTTTTCTTAATTCAGTAAGTATGTAAAAGCTATCTAATACAGCTTCGATTGCCAATAGCACTACTGGAACCTCAAGACCATTTCCCTGATAATGATTGTTTAAGATCTGCTGCTGCCTAGTTCCCCTGCTCCAAAAGAATCCCTGCACATCTATATTATCAATATCCTCTTTCCCAAGATATATTACATTCTTATTTTTTACCTCCAGATTTTCCAAATCAGCCTTAAAAAAAGCTATTACAGTATCTACTTCCTCCTGTATTTCATTAAACTCTCCTGAAACTGTTTTAAAATAATACTTTGCCCTGCTCGTTTTCTTCCCGCATGTTACATATGCCTTATAAACCCAATCTGGCTCGTATACTCCTTCAATCATTTCTATTTGACTTTGCTCTTTCGCATATTCCTTTAATTTTTTTATCCCAAGCGTTTTATCTGTATTTAGCCTATCTGCAATCAAAGCACATACATATGGTGCTGCATAACTATTACTCAACGATGTTTTGATTTCTTCATCAAGTATTTTAACTACATGTTCTGACGGCACAACAGTATCAATCCCTATCTGCATATAATCTTTGGAATAACTTAAAGGGCTATTGATTGTTGCTACTCCAATCACATTCGTAAAACTAGCCGGATAGGATACAAAACCCGAATTAGCCGTTGCTGCTACAATAATCATTCCATTATATATATACTTATTGACCAATTTTTTAAGTTTCTCACACTCGATAAAGTTCGTAGTCCCGAAACTCAAATTAACAACCCTTATGTCGTTCTGATAACACCACTCAAGGGCGGGTTCTATCTTTTCGACCCCGCCCTTCCCATTTTTATCCAAAATTCGTACACTATTTAATATGCATTGAGAGTTATATTTTTCAACAATCAATGCACAAAATGTCCCATGTTGAAAATCCGTAATATGAATTTCGTCTTTATCTTCTATGCACCTGTTGTTATCATCTATAACCATTTGTGATTGTATTTTTTCTTGGCATATTAAGTCTCGGTTTATTCCATTATCAATAATAGCTATCCTAATGTTACTTTTTATCCGTATTTTCTCCATTTAATTCATATCCTGTTTCACTAAGCTCATTTTCCCCAAAAACCAAACGCCGAATACTATTATATGCATTAAATTTTCCGGCTCCTATTGCTTCATCAGATATTACCACTCCCATTTCTTTTTCAAGTCTTGTAAAAAAAACCAGCATCTGATACGGCAACACTCCAAAACGCTTTGATAACAATGGATAATCTTTTTCTTCATCCGTCATTGAATCGATATCTATATTCAAAGTTTTATAAATCAGCTCTTTTAACTTTTCCTCCATTTGTATCTCCTTACTACAATACCTGACAATCACTATATTCTCCAAGTTTATCTATCATGCCTCTATACAAAGCCTCGATTGTCTTAGCATGATAAATCGAAATATCCTTATATTCTATCCCTTCTACTACCCTTTGTACCACAGAAGATTCTAACTGAACATACTCCACAGGAGTTATCTTATTTAAAGAATAAGCATCCTGTTCCGTATCACTTACATAGAAGCAATCAATTTCCGCATTGAACTTGTATTTCATAATTTTTCGCAACTCATCCAAATACTTTTTCCCAAGTTCGCAACAGTATAGGGACATGATAAAATAGTCAGGTACGATTGCATTCAATATTTCAAATGCTGTTATTCCAAAATTGCCGACCTGTTTCTTACTGTCTGGCATAATACCACCCGGAATGCCAATCAAAATAACATCCGGCTGCTCTGTCTGTTCCAACCATTTCAAATAATGATTGTACAATAATATTTTTTTCTTTTCCGTAAACGCATTTCCATACATAAAATGCGGAAATCCCTGTCCTCCAAACATAAATGCTTCAATCCTGCTTGATACCCATATTGCTTTATATCCATCTTGACATAGACAAGAGTAAATATCTACTTGTAATTTAGCTTTATTTGTCTTTTCTCCCATACCAGCTACTGCAATAACTGGCACTCCAATATCATATATAATCTCTTCCTCACCAAATTGTGGCTTTTGCTTTTCTAAATTCAAAAAATCATGAATAACTGTACTGTATTTATGACATATATCTTTCAGTTTTTTATATTGCTCTATTGTCAGTTTCTTAAATATCCATATATTTTTCCCTTTTTGAGCCACAAATTCAACAGCTTTATATAAAAGTGACTCCTCCAATATGTGTTCCGATTCCACAATCGCAAGCACATCATATGTATTATCTTCTTGTATATCAAATAAATTTTCTACTTCTAACTTTTCCACTGCTCCTGCACATACACTTTTTCCAATATACCCCCATCCCTGTACAGAAAAAACCCTTTTGATTTCCATATCACTTATTGAATCTGCATTTATCAGAAATGGGGAAAAATCTTCATCATATGGAAATATTGCTATTTTATTCAAAAGAACACCCCTTTTCTCTCAATGTACAATATTCTATAAACCTCATTTCACATCCATGTTTTATATCTTTACATCGAGCAAGCCTTTTCTCTGGACATAGTTCGTTTCCTTCATCAATACCTGCTGCACAAGAATTACAATATTCAATCGCCCAACAGTTTTTGCATTGTTCGGCTGTCAATGTTCCTATATTCAACAAATCTTTTATTTTTCCTATATCGAAACCATCTTGAAGATTTCCAATAACATATGCGGCACATGCCTCATTTACTCTTTCACATGGGTAGAACAAACCATCCACTGTCACGAAAAGTCTTGCCGCCCCTGCAATACACGGACCAGATGGATGACATGATTTCCCTCGATAATACGGCGCCTTAATTTTTTCATGCACCTCTGTTTTTAATGATGTAACATGATTTTCTATAATTTTTGACACATATTTCTGATCTAATCTGCCTATATACTTTAAATAACACTTAAAAATTTCATATCTATAATTTATATCAAAGGCTTCTCCATACTCTATTTCTTCTTTGTTATCATTTTCATTCAATGTTGTTGCATTGACTATTGCTGTTTTCATAAAATCGTATGTAAAGAAATTACTGCTGCATTTAAAGTCGTTCGTCGTATCCAACACAGCATTAAAATTGATATTATTCATATAATCCGGACATCGTTTTTCTATTTTTTTCAAATTATTCATCACACATTGAAATGTACCCGTTTTATCATCAGCAAACACTCTACTTTGATTATGCACTTTTTCTGGGCCATCTAAGCTGATTGTCACTACAAAATTATGGGCATATAAAAAGTCAACTACTTCATCTGTCAGTAAAGTTGCATTTGTTGTCAAATTAAATTGCAGTTCCTTACCCTCGTATAGCTGTTCACAATAATTCACCACTTTATAAATCAAATCAAATTCTAGTAATGGCTCTCCACCATAAAAGCTAATAATCCCAGCTGCTTTATTTATGTTATGCTTAAAATAGAAATCCACTGCTTTTTTTGCGATCTCAAAACTCATCCGTTTCTTTGTATGTGTCCTGTTCACATACGATCCCGAATAAACACAATACTTACACCTTAAATTGCAATTCTGTGTAACCTGAAGAATCAGTTGCCCGATATTTCCTTTCATATATTCTTCAACAGTTTCTAATGCTGAATGCTTGATTTCCATATTTTCATTATTAGGTTTTAAAAAACCACGTTTTTTCAACTGCACTATATCACTATCATTTTGAAAGTCTGTCTTTCCTATAGCTAAATCTTCTACCTTGTGATAAATGTTTTCATTAATACGCAAAATAGAATTACTATTTACATCAAAAAGATAGTAATTATCCAATGTACGAAACAACTTTACAAAAGGCTTTTCTTCAATCATTAACATCCCTCTTTTCTATAAATAAGTGGGCAGCACATAATACTAATACTGCCCACTTATGGGCATTATGAATATGCCCATCTGCCACTGATCGCTGTTGCTAACAGCTTAGAATAGTTCTGCAATTTTAATGTACTGCTAGGTGTTTCATCCGATGTACAAGAGCACCCCAATAAACTACAACTCGAATCACAACTGCAGCTTGCAAATGCAACCAATGTACCGTCCTGCATGCTATTCTTCTTTCCTAATACCTTCTTCATAAGGCTTTCCTCCTTTCGTTAGATTTATATAATTTATTTGAAAAATAAACTATATCTGATTCACCACCGTTTTTTCCTCATATAATCTAGCAACATCCGCTTTATGCTTATACACGCTATTCAAATACCGAATCCTTTCATATTCTTCATCCAACATCTCTCTTTGTTCCTGTCGTTCCTGCTGCCGCTGTAGCCAAAGCTCATTAACATCATTATTTTCTTTTGCTCGTTGAACATAAAAACTATCTTTATGCTTAGAGTGTGCTTTAAAAGCTATAAGTCCTGCATTGTTATCTATATAAGAAAAACCTTTATATCCACTTTCATCAATCCATGTTAAACTCACATTCCCTGGCGGCTTTGCTGCAATGGATTCTTTTTGAATAACACTAAGCATCCTATCCTTAAAATCAGAATCTTCCATCATACGTTTAAATGCTCCATCTGTTATTTGAATGGATACGTTCATACTTTTATTCCAAGGAAATGAATTTATTTCACCCCATATTTCTTTTTTGAAATTTTCCAGCTTTTCCGCATCCGACAATTCCGTTACTTCCGTTGCTGTTTCAATATGCGAAGTAGTTTTTCCGCTATTTTTCACATAAGTGCTACTTAAAACTGAACTAATTTCCATTTTGTTCTCCTCCTTGCTACTGATTTTATG
>X301_European_Hare__coassemble_896_pt1 | contig 43632 bp, 42 predicted proteins | sample X301_European_Hare__metabat2_low_PE_011 | metagenome-assembled genome bin X301_European_Hare
TTTCTGGTTTCATTATCTCCATTAACGCCTGACACATATCCTCATCTCCCATCTTTAATTCTTCCACTATATTCTTTGGCTGTCGCGAAGTTCTCAAAATGTACTCATTTTAGCAAAAGGCAAACCGCTTGTTTTGTAGACATTAATATGCTTTGCGCCCTCTGCAATATACTTCAAGTACCTCGTAGGACTTGCCCAATACTGTTATGTCAGCGTCATAGCCCGCGCAGATTTTTCCTTTTCTGTCCCCCACGCCTATGCAGCGGGCGGGGTTTATCGTGCAGGAATTAATGGCCGCCTCACGCGGCACTCCGACTTCTTCAATAAGGAAACGCAGACCCTCGTTCATTTTGAGCGTGCTGCCTGCTATTGTGCCGTCTTGGCATAATCTGGCAATCCCGCTGTCGTCAAGCTCTATCCGCTGCCCCGCAAGATATAAAGCAGACTCGGCTGCTTTTTTATAATGCTTTCCTTCATTGACATATTTCGCGCTAAGCGAATCTGTTATCATTATCGCCCTGTGCGGACCCTTTGCATTGAAAAAAAGCCGCACTGCCTCCGCACTTGAATGTAAGCCGTCGCAGATTATCTCTCCATACAGCTCATTTTCAATAAGTGACACGCCTGTCATTCCTGCGTTTCTATGGCGGAAGGGCGACATCCCGTTGTATACGTGAGTGACTGAGCGCGCGCCGTTTGCCATAGCCATTATTGCATCGCCATAGTTTGCGTCTGAATGTCCAAGGCTTACCGTCACGCCGTTCTGTGCACAAAAGCGGATAAACTCAAAATCCCTGTCCTGTGTCGGGCTCAATGTAATGTATTTTATCAAGCCTCCCGCCGCGTCCTGATACTCCTTAAATTCTTCTATCGACGGCGGCAAAATCGCGCTCTCCGCCTGTGCACCCCTGTATTTCCTGTCAATGTACGGACCTTCAAAATGTATTCCCAAAATCTCCGCTCCCGCGTCCGCCCTCTCAGACGCCCTTCTTTCCACAGCGCTTTTTGTAAAATCGGAAGCATCCGCATTTTGGACGTATACCCCTGCCTCCGCGATATTTTTCAGCGCGGCTTTTAGCGCCGCCTTCTCCTGCGTCGCTGTAGTCGGCATTATCGCTGTCACGCCCTCCGCCACAATATTTTTTATCCAATAACGAAGCCCCTCCGGGTCCGCATCATTTGTGTCAAACCCAAACGCGCCGTGCGTGTGGATATCTATAAAGCCCGACAAAATCCAGTTATCGCCATAGTCAATATCACATTTTTCAGCATTCAGCTTCATCACGCGCCTTATCTTCCCGCGATTTTCCCCGCCGTAAAGTGCCGCTCCGCCATCGTCTATCTCTATCTGCGCAGGGACAAAGCTGCTGCCAAGCCATACTTTTCTGCTCTGAATTATCATCACAGACCTCCATTCCGCCGTCTAAAAATCCCCGCCGCATATTTGCCATTCCTTCAAATACGCAGCGGGGATACCCGCTCATTATATATCATCAGCCAGCGCCGTCAAAGCTTCGGAAACAGCTCCTTAACCGCGGGATAAATCTGCCTGAACCTGCGGTATCTCTCCTCATACCGCGCCGCAAGCTCCGCGTCAGGCTCCACGCTGTCTATAACCTTCACAAGCTTATCGGCAGCCTCCTCTACAGTCGCATACTCTCCGCACGCCACCGCCGCAAGAATAGCTCCACCGTAGCCTGGTCCCTCCTCGCTCTCGATTATGTCAAGCCGTATATTCAGCACATTTGCAAAAATCTTTCTCCAAAGCGGGCTCTTTGCTCCGCCGCCGCAGATTTTCGACGCCTTTATGTCAATGCCGAGGCTCTTTGCCACCTCAAACGAGTCGCGTATCGCAAACGCCACACCTTCCAAAACAGCCTGATAGAGGTCAGCCCTGCCCGTGTCCATTGTCATGCCGATAAATGTTCCGCGCGCATTGGCGTCATTGTGCGGCGAGCGCTCGCCCATAAGATACGGCAGGAAATATACGTGGTTATTTCCAAGCATATCGTCTGTTATCGCAGCCTGCTCATTTGCAAACTCCTTTGTGCGAAGAATGTCCTCCATAAACCACTTATTGCATGATGCCGCGCTGAGCATACAGCCCATAAGGTGATACTTGCCGTTTGCATGCGCAAAGCTGTGGAGCGCGTTATTCTTGTCCACGCCGAATTTATCGCTTGATATGAAAATCGTGCCGCTTGTGCCGAGCGAGATGTTACACATAGCGTCGCCGACCGTGCCCGTGCCGACTGCCGCCGCCGCGTTGTCGCCCGCGCCCGCAGCGATTTTGACCGTCGCGGGAAGTCCAAGCTGCGCCGCTATATCTGCCTTTAAAGTGCCGACCGCCTCATAGCTCTCATAGGGCTTTGGCATCTGCTCCTTTTTTATGCCGCAGATTTCAAGCATTTCTTCAGACCAGCATTTATGCTCCACATCAAGCAACAGCATACCCGACGCGTCTGAAAAGTCCGTGCAGAAGCTTCCCGAAAGTTTATATGCTATGTAATCCTTGGGGAGCATTATCTTGCTTATCCTTGCAAAATTTTCAGGCTCATTGTTTTTCACCCACAGAATCTTAGGCGCTGTAAAGCCTGTAAACGCTATGTTTGCGGTATATTTTGAAAGCTTGTCCTTTCCGATAGTATTGTTCAGATAATCAGTTTCCTTCTGTGTCCTGCCGTCGTTCCAGAGAATCGCGGGGCGGATAACATTGTCCTCGCTGTCAAGCATGACAAGCCCGTGCATCTGTCCGCCAAAGCTTATGCCTGCTACTTTTGACTTGTCAAAGCCCTCCGTCAGCTCCTTTAAGCCCGCAAGCACAGCCTCCCACCAGTCCTCGGGCTTCTGCTCGCTCCAGCCGACATTCGGGAAATACAGCGGATACTCCTTTGATACAATATTTGCGATTTTGCCGTTTCCTTCCATCAGCAAAAGCTTTACCGCGGAAGTGCCAAGGTCAACTCCTATATAATACATTTTTACCTCATTTCCGTGTGCGCCGCCGCACCAACCAACAATCTTACATAAATATAGTATATAGGGTTTTCACGGATTTTTCATTGTGTAAAATGCACTGAATTTATTGTGAAAATTGCCGCTATTTCCATTCCAGCCTGTGCAGCTCCCCTTCCAGCCTCATTCCCGCAAAATTCTGCTGCCGCAGCGCCTCATAGAGCACTATGCTTACGCTGTTTGAAAGATTCAGGCTGCGTATTTTGTCAAGCATTGGTATGCGTATGCACCCGTCTTGATTTTCCACAAGTATTTCCTCGGGTATGCCCGCGCTTTCCTTTCCAAACATAATGAAGTCATTCTCACCGTAATGCACATCTGTGTACACCTGCTTTGCCTTCGTAGTGGCAAGCCAAAGCCTTGCGCCTTTGCCTGCCGCAAGATTTTTCTCCATAAATTCCTCAAAATTCATATACCTTCGCACGTCCAAATGCTCCCAGTAATCCATTCCCGCGCGCCTAAGCTCCTTGCCCGTAAGCCGGAAGCCCAGCGGCTCGATTAAGTGAAGCACAGTATTTGTCGCGACACAGGTTCTGCCTATATTTCCCGTATTAGCAGGAATTTCGGGCTGATAAAGCACTATATTCATAATCAAATCTCCATTCTATCAGATATATATGCATATATGTCCCAACAGCATTGTAAAAAGCAGCCAACAATTTACAGTTATAGAAACAATGCTGCAAACTATTCAATACTCTAAAGCGCCGTCATTATAATTTTCTGACGCTTTTATTATACAGAAAAACACTCATATTTACAATAACATCAGTATCAAAGCCCTTGTTAAATCAATTTTGTTTTTATATAATATAGAAAAACATTCTAAACCGCAGCGGGCTAAAATACGGCTGGGTGGCTTTGGAGTATGGAGGTGTCTGCCTATGGGAATTTATTTAAATCCTAAAAACAGGGGTTTTCAGGAAGCGCTCAATTCTCAAATTTACGTAGATAAAACAGGATTGATTGAATATACAAATTCCTGCCTGAATACAAAGCAAAAATATATCTGCGTCAGCAGACCGAGACGCTTCGGCAAATCTATGGCGCTTGAAATGCTCGCCGCCTACTATAGCTGCGGCTGCGACTCTAGGGATTTATTTAGCGGTCTCAAAATCACTGGCGCAAAAACTTTCCCAAAATATCTAAATAAATATGACGTGATTTATTTGAATATGCAGCATTTTCTTCTCAGGACAGATGCCAATAATATGACGAAATATTTAGAGCAGGCTGTCCTTGATGAGCTGCGGGAAGCCTATGGAAGCCTGTTTTCGGAGCGGACTGTTATTTTAGCTGAGGCGCTCGAAAAAATCTATGCAAAGACTGATAAACAGTTTATCTTTCTGATTGACGAATGGGACTGTGTAATGCGTGAGCGCCAGGAATCCGAGTCTCTGCAAAAGCAATACCTTGATTTTCTGCGCAGCCTTCTAAAGGATCAGCCATATGTGGCGCTTGCATACATGACGGGGATTCTGCCCATAAAAAAATACGGACAACATTCCGCACTAAATATGTTCAGTGAACATTCAATGACTGGACAGTATGATTTGGAAGAATATACAGGCTTTACCCAAGACGAGGTAAAGGCGCTATGTCAGAGATTTGACATGGATTATACCGAAACAAGCAGCTGGTATGACGGCTACATGTTCAAAAATTTCCAACACCTTTACAATCCGCGCTCTGTAGTGTCTGCCATGAGCTTTAAGAATTTTTCAAGCTATTGGGCTTCCACTGAAACGTATGATGCGCTGAAAATATATATAGACATGGATTTTGACGGTCTAAGGGGCGCTATCATACAGATGCTCAGCGGCGAACGCATAAAAGTCAATACGCTGAGCTTTCAAAATGATATGCGCAGCTTTAAGGTGAAGGATGATGTTTTGACTTTGCTGATTCATCTTGGCTATCTTGGATATGACGCACAGACAGAGGAGGCTTTTATTCCCAACAAGGAAATAATCAGGGAATTTGAAAACGCTATGAGCGTCGGCGGCTGGTCTGATGTTATGCAAATCCTCAAAGCCTCTGAAAAGCTGCTGTCAGATACATTAAGCGGCAATGAAAGGGAAGTCGCCGAGGCGCTTGATAAGGCGCATACGGAGGCGGCGTCTATTTTGACATACAATGATGAAAATTCTTTAAGCTGTGCCATCGGGCTTGCATATTACAGCGCGCGGAAGGATTACAGGCTTATACGTGAATTTCCTGCAGGCAAAGGCTTTGCGGATATCATATTTCTGCCCCTTCCACACTCGCCAAAGCCAGCGTTAATTGTGGAATTAAAATATGACGAAGCCGCCGACACAGCCATACAGCAAATAAAGAACAGACAGTATGCGCAGGCGCTTGAAGGCTATAGCGGTGAAATTATGCTCGTCGCAATCAGCTATAGCAAGGCTGATAAAAATAAGCGCCATAGCTGCATTATTGAAAAAGTTGAAAAATAATGCGCACTTTGCCAAGCTGCCAATCTGTTTTAGTTTATCTTCCGCATAAATCAGTGGAAACTGGCGGACAGCCACCTGCCGCCGTACTCGCCAATCTGTTTTAGCCCATTGTCTGCACAAATCAGCGCGGGGCTGCCGCACCAAATAGCATACGTTGGATAGATAAATGCAAATACCACTTGTCCGACAATCAGCGCGGGGCTGCCACATTAAGGAATACAATCACAAGATATAGTTTCACATAATTTAGGCACAATACCATATCCTGTACAATTAATCCTTATTACGACAGCCCCGCATTTCACCTCAAAAAATATTTCCCACGCCGCTTTTTATTTCCCTTTTATTTCCCGCTCTCCCGCAGATGCTTTACAAAATGCTCCAGTCTTCCGACCGCAACCTTCAGCTTTTCAAGCGAATACGCATACGAAATCCTTATAAAGCCCTCTCCGCTGCCGCCAAACGCCGTGCCTGGCACTACGGCGACCTTTTCCTCCTGCAGAAATCTTGTCGCAAACTCATCGCTCGTCATCCCAAACTCCTTTATGCACGGGAATATGTAAAACGCGCCAAACGGCTCAAAACATTCAAGCCCCATCTCCTTAAATGCATGCACGAGGAAACGTCTCCTCTGGTTGTACGCCTCGCGCATCATTTTCACATCGTCATCGCCGTTTCGCAGCGCGTCAATCGCCGCATACTGTGATGTCGTCGGAGCGCACATAATGCAGAACTGGTGTATTTTGTACATCTGCTCGATAATCTTCTCTGGACCGCACGCATAGCCAAGCCGCCAGCCTGTCATTGCATACGATTTTGAAAAGCCGTTTATCAAAACCGTGCGTTCCCACATTCCGTCGATATTCGCAATCGAAACGTGTTTGTCCGTGTAGCACAGCTCCGAATAAATCTCGTCCGAAAGGACATACAGGTCGTGCTCCTTTATAACCTCTGCTATAGCCTCCAAATCCTCCCTCTCCATAATCGCGCCCGTCGGATTATTTGGAAAAGGCAGTATAAGTATCTTGCTCTTATCCGTAATCGCATCTTCAAGCTCTTTTGCCGTAAGCCTGAACTGGTTCTCGTGCTTTAGCTCGATTATCACAGGCTTGCCGCCCGCAAGCACGGCGCAGGGCTCATATGATACATAGCTTGGCTGCGGTATGAGCACCTCATCGCCTGCGTCTACCATCGCGCGCAGCGCAATGTCTATCGCCTCTGAGCCGCCTACCGTCACTATCATTTCATTGCGCGCATCATATTCAAGGTCATATCTTCTCTTTAAATACCTGCTGACCTCCTCACGCATCTCCAAAAGCCCCGCGTTTGAGGTATAAAACGTGCGCCCTCTTTCAAGCGAATAAATGCCCTCATCGCGTATATGCCACGGCGTTTCAAAATCGGGCTCGCCTACGCCAAGCGATATTACGTCGGGATCGTTCATCTCGCTCACTATGTCAAAAAATTTCCTTATGCCCGACGGCTTAATATTTACGATTGTCTTTGATAACGGATTTCTCATGGCGTCACCTGCATCCTTTCATCGACCTCTTTTTTGCCCAGAATAGTGCCGTGGTCTTTATACTTCTTCAGGATAAAGTGCGTCGCCGTGCTGATAACGGACTCCTGCGTCGAAAGCTTTTCCGTGACAAAGCGCGACACCTCTTTAAGCGATTTCCCCTCAAGGCTGACAAGCAGGTCATAGCCGCCCGAAATAAGGTAAACCGCATGAACCTCTGGATATTTGTAAATCCTCTCCGCAATAGCGTCAAAGCCGTTGTTCCTCTGCGGCGTGACGCGCACCTCGATAAGCGCGTTCACCTTCTCCACATCCGTCTTTTCCCAGTCGATAAGCGTGTGATAGCCGCAGATTACTCCCTCCTGCTCCATCTTCTCCATCTCGTTCACGATGTCCGTCTCGGACTCGCCAAGAAGGATTGCAAGCTCACGCAGATCAATTCTGCTGTTCTTCTCGATTATTGTCAAAATTTTCTCTCTCATATTTTACCTCTTTCCTGCGCTGCCATCTGCTGCGCCGCCCCTTCGCAGAGCCGTATGCTTTCTGTCAGCGCATATTATTCACAATCTCATAGTACCTGAAAATCTCATCACCCTTGGCAGGCTCGAGATAACGCGTTTCCTCGCCGTGGCGCACTATCCTGTCATTGCCCTCGCAGATTTTACCAATCACAGCGGCGTTTATCCCCTTATCGCAAAGACGCTCCGCCAGCTCCGCGCCGCGCGATGTCGTAATCAGCAAACTTCCTCCCGCCAAAAGCTCATATGGATTTAAGTCAAAAAATTCACATACCTCTATAGTTTCCTGCCTTACAGGTATGTCCTTTAAGTCTGCGACCAGTCCAACGCCGTTGTCTGAGGCAAGCGCCCAGAGAGCCCCGAAAATACCGCCCTCCCGCGCCGCCAGCATGCAGCCTGCGTCGGACTTAACGGCGGTAGCGGCCTCCACAGCGGCGCGCGCCTGCGCCGCTACCGAAAAATGCCTTATGAATCCCCTAGCCTCCTCAATCATATCGGAAGGGTATCTCTCGCACAGCCTGTCAAAGCTGCCGTCCGCTATAATCGCCGTTCCTTCAAGCCCTATCCAGTTCGTCATCACAATGTCATCGCCTGCCCGCGCTCCAAGCCTTTCTTTGCCGTCTGTCCGATTTACCCTGCCGCTCACCACGCACTCGGCAATTATGCCGCTCACACAGGGCAGCACGCTCACGTCCGCGCCCATAATCGGTATTCCCAGCTGCCGCGCTCCAAGCGCCGCCTGCTCTATAATCCTCCGCGCCTTTATCTCACGGCATCTCTCAGGCAGCTTAACGCTCAAAACGGCATAAGCATCGGCAGGCTCCTCCCGCAATGCCGCCCATGCATTGTTTGACGCGGCAAAAAACGCCCGCGCCGCGGCATTTTCATCTCTGCCAGACGCTAAAGCCCTCGCGCTAAAAAGTCCCGACGGCAAAATGGCGCAGTCTGCACCAAGTGCTGCGCCATCATAAAAGCTCATATTTTTCTGTGAAATATCCCTTATCACCTTGTCAACAGAGCGTTTGTAAACAAGCTCCGTGAGCTTGCCGTAATTCATTTATAATCACCATCTCCTACTGTCCATTCTGCTGTTGCTGCTCTAAAAGCTGCTGCTGCAAAAGCGCCTGATTGTATGCCTCCAATGCCGCCTGCTGCTCCAAAAGCGCCTGATTATACGCGTCTATGTCAGCCTGCTGCTGCGCCGCCGCGTCCATCTCGCCCTTAATTGCAGCCGCCTCCGCCTTGCAGGTGTCAATGCTCCCCGAATCAATCGCAGCCTGAATACGGCTTGCATACAGGGGATTGTCAGTATTCACGCCTACTACCGCGCTTCGCGGCGATGCCTTATAAGTGCTCTTATTTATAACCTCGCGGCTCACCTCCGTGCCGTTTTCCTCGACAATCTTCCAGAGCTGCGCAGTATATCCTATGTGAGCGGACTGAACGCTGATATAGCCTACGCCCTGACCGCCGTCCGCTATAATCTCCTCATACTCTGGCTGCTTTGTGGAAAGCACCTCGCTCTCATAGCGCACCTTACGGTCTGACGGTCTTGTTTCCACGCCGTATATGGTAAATGTTATCTTCTTGCCCTCTGTATGCCCTTCTATATACACAGGATTATCCAGATTATTCGTAAATCTGAAATCCTTCCCCGCTGACTCGGCAATTGCCGCATCCATGGAAGGATCGACATATGTTATAATCATCGAATGGTTATTTCTCTCCGTCACCTCGAGCTCAGCCAAAAGCACCGCGTTATAAAGCGTAGTGGAAACCTGGCAGATGCCGCCGCCGAGACTGTCTACCACCTTTCCGTTCAAATATGAACCCGCTGGATAATATCCGTTGTCCGTCGTAAACGGTTTGATTGTGTCATATGTCGAAAACTCATCGCCTGGATAAAGCAGCGTGCCGTTTATAAGGCGGCAGCCGTTCTCAACATTCTTGCAGCGGGAAGCGCTGCTTGTGGAATAGCTTGTCGTGTATGTACCGAGTACGTCTGTAAGCTTTGAAAGCTCCTCAGCCGTGCCCTTCGGCTCAGTCACGTCTATAACCAAATCTATCGACGCGTCAGCATAATCCCATTCTGTCGTGAGGTAGCTTACGGTTTTTTCAAGCGATTCCTCTACATTTACGCCTTTTCCCTGCTGCCCGTCTGTAATCACAAGCTCGCCGTTTTCACTGGTGATATTAGCGTTTATGGCAGGTATGTCATATTCCGCGCACTGCTCCGACAAAATTTTCCTGATTGCGTTGTCGTCAAACGAAAGCTCCAAGTCGTACACCTTATTGCCATGCTTTAAATCCTGCATCGCCTTATATCTCTGGACAATATTTCCTTTTTTGCCAAGAGCCGCCGCCGCGTCTATGTCCGATTCATTTACCCAGCTAAGCCCCAGGTCGCCCGCCGTTACCGCTACAAAATGGTCGTCTACCGCGCCGAAAGTGACATTTTTCTGTTTCAGCGTATTTACAAATTCGCTTACCGCCGCCTTCGCCTCGTCAGCCGTCATTCCCGAAAGATTTATGTCGCCCATATACACGCCCTCGAGAATAACATTGTCCGACTCAGCCGCATAAGCCTTAGAAGCGCCGAACACCGCGCCAGCGCAGAGCAGAACCGCAGCCATAAACACAAAAATAAATAATTTCCTTCTCCTTATAATATTTTTCATAACAATCTCCTATGCCGCCAAAAACGGCTAAAACAGATGAAAAAAGCCTTCTGTGTACAATAAATAAAAACTGATGCAAATAATATGAAAATTACCTGTTGTAAATAATATTGCATATATTGTAAAATAACATTAGCCCAAAGCCGTGACTGCCAATGGAACTACCATGGCAAGCACAAGCAGAATGGCAATTACCGCCGCGATTTTTTTCTGCGTCTTTTTGTTGTTGAAGTTAAGCATAGCCGTCCCCCCTTTATTTTTACAACAATGATTATTATTTTCTGAAAGGATATTATATATGTATTTTTTAATTATTGCAAGCTTTCTTACGTTTTCGATTGTATTTTTTTTCAGACTTAGGCACATAAAGTCCATCGAGTCCAAAGCGTATGACGAATTTTGGGCAAGGGAAAACAAAGCGAATTTTACGCGCAAAAAGCCGCTCGACAATCTCGACTACATCACTATCCCTGACGAGCTGCTCCATATGAAGCCCGAAAACTCAAACGAGGAGCTTGACGCCTGCATCCGCGATTTAAATGACTTGTCCGAATACAAAATCGTCAATCTGACGGGCTACACCAACACCGACTTAAAGCTTGAATATGGCACTGCTAATATTACTATATTAAGCGAATACGATTTTCATTACACAAATTTAGTTTCTCTCCTGCAAAAGCTTGCGGAAAAGCTCCATGAAAGCGGAAATGACGCGCTTGCCATAATGACGCTTGAATTTGCCGTGTCCACAAACACCGACGTGAGCAAGAGCTATTATCTGCTTGCGCAGCTCTACAATGACGCGCACACTCCCGAAAAAATATTTGACCTAATGGAGAGCGCGCAGAATATCAGGTCAATGCAGCGCGATGTCATCTTAAAGCGTTTGGGCGAGCTTTTACCCATTTAATTTGCTTTTGTATTCATTATTAAGTGAAATCAGGTTCATCTCAAAATCCTGCCTGTCCTTCTGGCGCATTGTGGAAAGCATAAGCCCCGCAAAAAGCGACTGTATCGCGGCTATATATACGAATCCGCACACTATGAGCGTGGGGAAACGCTCCACAAGCCCTGTTTCAAAATATTCGCACAAGACGGGGACAAAAAACAACGTCGCCGCCACGGCAAGCAGGGCTGACACCCATGAGAAAAAGCGCATCGGCTTATAATTTCTGTACATTTTTGCTATGGTCATAAGCACCTTAAAGCCGTCGGAATAGGTGTTGAGCTTTGACACGCTGCCCTCGGGGCGGTCGCGGTACTGGATAATCACATTTTCCACGCGCATATTTTTGTCTATGGCGTGTATGCTCATCTCTGTCTCAATCTCAAAGCCCTTTGAAAGCACGGGAAAGGATTTTACAAACTGGTAGCTGAATGCCCTGTAGCCTGTCATTATGTCCCTTATGTTGCTTTTGAACATGCTGTTTATTGCGCCGCGCACAAGGGAGTTGCCAAAGTTATGGAAGGGGCGTTTATTTTCCTCAAAGTATGAGGAGGATAATCTGTCGCCTACCACCATATCGGCGTTTCTGTTAAGAACCGCGTCGCAGAGCTTTCTTGCCTCGTCTGCGGGATATGTGTCGTCGCCGTCTGTCATTACGTAGCATTTTGCGTCTATTTCCCTGAACATGCGGCGTATGACGTTGCCTTTTCCCTGCTGGTATTCATAGCGCACCACCGCGCCTGCTTTTCTTGCTATTTCGTCTGTGCCGTCTTTGGAATTGTTGTCGTAGACGTATATCACTGCCTCGGGCAGAGCCTTTTTGAAGTCTTTTACTACCTTTTCTATGGTTTTGCTTTCATTGTAGCACGGGATAAGTACCGCTATTTCGTCCATCTGTATCCTCGTTTCCGCGCAAAGTGGCGCTTTCTGAATTTATTTTGTCTTTATTAGCTTTATCAAATTCCTGTTTTGTATGTATGACGTATTGCTTCTGATATGTAAAGTTTACCATATTATGCCGATTTTATAAAGGGGGGGGAAGATAATTTTTATATATGGATTGAGTCTGTTCAGGCTGCGTTTTGGGCATAAGTTTATTGTGGCGCTGCTTTTTTGTTTCTGGCGCGGAGCTCCTTGAAAAAGGTTTTGAGCATTTGGGAACATTCTTCTTCGCAGACTCCCTGGACTATCTCTGCCTGATGGTTAAATTCGGGCATATTTAGTATGTTTAATATTGAGCCTGCGCAGCCTGCTTTGGGGTTCATGCATGCCATTACTACTCTGGGGATTCTTGCCTGTATGATTGCGCCTGCGCACATCTGGCAGGGCTCGAGGGTTACGTAAAGCGTACAGTCCTCTAAACGCCAGTCGCCGATTATTCTGCTTGCTTTGCGTATGGCTGTTATTTCGGCGTGGGAGAGGGTGTTTTTGTCTGTGTTCCTGCGGTTGTAGCCGCGCCCTATGATTTTGCCATCATGCACTATGACGCAGCCTATGGGCACTTCGCCGAGGGCATAGGCTTTTTTTGCCTGCCTGACTGCCTCACGCATGTATTTTTCATCAGGATTTTTTATGTCTGTTGTCTTTAATCTTGGCATGTTTGTTTTCTCCAATGTTTTTATATATGTGCTGTAAATATTTTAATTTTAGCACAATTTTTTTATAAATGAAATCCCTGCTTCTGAATCAGTTGTTTTAAGACATTCATTATAGCATATGACATGACTGGCCTCCTCCCAAAAATATGTGTCATACCTACTCCGCCAAATCCATGCATACTACATATTTACTGCCTATAAGAAACGCATATGTGTTTTTCCATTCGCTGTTTGTGGTATTATTTTGAAGATATGCAGGCAGGAACATTTTTTCCATATAAAGCTCATCAATGTCAATGTTTTTAAGATAGACATATATAATAGTATTGATATTTTCAAAGGCCAACGCATATTCATAGCAGTTATTATAATTTTCTACAGCTACATACGCCGTGCTGATGTATTGGGAATTATCTTTATAAAACCTGTGCGTCTGCTCAAGGTATGACAGCTCCCATTTTTCTATGCGTTCTATTTCGTTTTTGTATTGTTCTGCAGTATATTGGCGTTTTAAGTATATCTGGCATTTGGGACTGTTTATTTCATCCTTTAGCTGGTAGTAATAATCCTGTGACATATATGAAGCGTCAACGGCGGGAAAGACTGCCAATGCGCTCATATTGTTAAAACATTCAAAGCTGCCATAATCCCTTGCGTTTGATGTTTCTATTTCTTTGCCGTATAATACGTTTTTGAGGAAAAATATTGTGCTTATAATCAATCCTGTAAATATCATAACTAAAGCGCCGACTAATACCTTTTTAGTTTTTACCTTCATTATCGTTTATTCTCCTTTCTTCATTAGGGCAACAGCATATTTATTATGCCTTTATATCAATGTTCTGTAAATTTCATTATACAATATATAAATATTTTGTCAATTGCAAAATCATTTGTTCCCATTATCAATGCCTTTTCGCAATTCAGCTAAAGCATCTTGTATAAACTTTGGCAGGTCGGCACCCATTCTTACGACACTGCGGATTTGTACCTAATCACAAATTAGCGTTAAAAAATTTATTTTTATATTTTGCTATTGACAAAACATTTACATATTGTATAATAATATCAGGATTCAATATTAATTTTTTTATGCGAAAGGACATTTGAAAATGAAACGTTTAGCAGATTCAGAGCTTGATATTATGAAAATTCTGTGGAAACAGGACAGGGCTATGACGTCAAATGAAATTCTTGATGAATTAAAGCCGCACCGCGACTGGAAGCTTGCGAGCCTTATGGCGGTTTTGGCGCGCATGGCTGAAAAGGGGTATGTGTCCTGCGACAGAAGCACACGCACAAACTACTATTCCGCAGTTGTGGGAGAGGAAGAATATAAGACAGCAGAAAGCAGCTCTTTTATGGAGAAACTGTTTGACAATTCCCCGACAAAGCTGGTCGCGAGCTTATATAATGGCAAAAAGCTTTCAGCAAAGGAAATAAAGGACTTGAGGGCGTTTCTTAATTCATTGGAGGAAAACGGAAAATGATTGAACGGCTGCTTATTGAAATCTTAAATTTGTCTGTAACAGGTGCGCTGAGCATTACTGTATTCTGTACATTGTCACTAACATATGGGAAAAAATGCAGAGCGAAAAGCAGAAAATACGGCTGGATTTTGATTGCCGCATCTCTGCTGCTGCCAGTTGGTTTCATTAAGCTGCCCTTTGCGCATACCATACAAATGCCAAATCTTGTTATAAAGGAGAACGGCAATATTAACACTAACGACAATGGCAATCTTGAAACAGATACAATTGAATCTAAAGGAAATTCAGATATGTATTTCAATGCCACTCAGGGTAAAGTGAAAAATACAGGGCTTACGACAGAAAAAATCCTGTTTCCGTTTTGGCTTGCGGGAATGTTAATACTGACTGTTTATCATGTATTCAGCTATCACTATATGCTTCGCAGATTAAAAAGGTACAGCCATAGCTGTAACGATGAATCAGTTAAGCAGATGGCAGAAGATATTTCTATTGAATTAGGCTTGCGAAAATTTCCGTCACTTCAGATTTTAGAAGCATCAGAATGTGCGCCATTTACAATAGGAATAACTAAAAGCACAATATTTCTGCCTGATGAAAAGTGGAATGAAGATGATTTGTATTATATCTTAAAGCATGAGCTTGTACATTGCCGTGAAAAGGATATTTTGTGGAAGCTCCTGTTTTTGACTGTCGATACCATACACTGGTTCAATCCATTTGTGTGGCTTATGCACAAGCTTGCGGCGAATGATATTGAACTGGCATGCGATGAAAGTGTGCTTAAAAATGCCACCGCACAGGAACGCAGCGGATACTGTGATATTATAATGTCATGGGTTGAGAAAAATAATCCCCATAAAACTCCTTTATCCACTGAATATATGGCAGGAACATTTTTCTTAAAGCAAAGATTTTCAAATGCCCTTGATAATGGAGCTAAATCGAAAGGGGCTTTTTTTCTTATTGGAATGATTATTATTATATCAATATTCAGTGAGCTGATAAATATTGCCAAAAGCGAAACTATATATAAAAAGGGAAACATTCCTATTGATTTTGGCATTGAGGTACGGACTGATTTAGATGGGGACGATAATGAAGACAGGGTTATTGTAACAGACAGCGAGCAGTACACGACTCTTACGGCATATACACATGGAAATAAGAATGTCATAGCAGGAAAAACTTATGACGGGGCGCACAGTTCCCTGATAGTCACAGGTGATTTATCAGGAAATGGAAGGGCGGATATATTAATGAGGCGAGCGGTATATAGCAATCATGGAATTGTTGAAATCAGTATATTGCACTTAGAGAATAACGCGTGGATAGAATATCCTTATAATTTTATACACAATCCGAACATTTCCATAGAACAGCCGATAAGCTTTGAAAGCAATGAAAGCTGGGAGAATGGCGACATGTATGTATGCGCTACCATATTTGAGAAAAACGGAAAAACAATGGCGCGTTTCATTTTATATCTGCCCGATTTTAGCGATAAAGATACCGTAAAGGTGGTAGATGCATCTTATCGTAAAGATGGCTGGTATATTGAAAACGTTGAAATAGTAAGAAACTTTTACCAAAAGAATATGGACAAGTATATACAAACGGAATACAATGCTGTTTTTAAATAATAAAGGACTTGAGGGCGTTTTTTAATTCATTGGAGGAAAAATGATAGAGAAGCTTTTTTAGGATTGATAGGGACATCTGCCGCAGGCGGAGTCGACATTTTGGCATTCTGCTGCCTTTAAATCTGGTTGAGCTGCCGTATATTCATATGCGCACGGTGCAGCTTCCAAACCTCGTGCTGGATAAAATGCCTGAAAGCGCATCAAATACGGGAAACGACGCATTGCCACAAGAGAATGAAACAGATGTCGGAGCTTATTCTATACAAAACCAAGCGCGCGAAACGGAGATGTCTACGGAAAAAATACTTTTTCTGTTTTGGCTTTCGGGGGCGCTGGCTTTGACAGCATACCATTTGACAGCATACTGGAAAATGCGACGTAAGGTGAGGCGTTGGAGCTTCGAGTGCAAAAAAGAAGCAATGCAAAATACAGCGGCGATAAGTATAAAGAATTATTAGCGCCGAGGTATTGGTAAATTGCGACGTTTAAAATATTTTTCCTTAGTTTTGTAAAGCGGTTTACAAAGCGAGAATTATTTTCTTTGTTATGGTTGTAACTGCTGTACGTAAAGTAAAACAAAGCGAAAGAAGAAAACTAAAAAAGGCAAGCGAATTTGGCGGGACTGTTTATAGAGAGGTGATTTTGGCTAAATGAATGATGAGCAATTAAGGAGTTTGTTGAAATTGGGCAAGTCAAAAACTGTCATTATTTATTGCAATTTATGCGATGATTATATTGGCTATGTCAAAACTATAACTATTATGAATGAAAAAATGATAAGAATAGAGTATGATACATACGGTTATGATGAAGCAGGTTTGACCTTTTTCGTAGAATATGAAGATATTAATATACTGATAAAAAATATGCAGGAATATATGGGAAGTGATATAAAAGATTGGAGAAACCTTAGCTTAACTAGCGATTATCCACAAGAGCCAAATCTTGATTTTGAAATAAAAACAACACATAGATTAATTAGGCGGGATTTATTAAATAATAAAATTAAATTGCCTCAATATGGGAAAATAAGTATGAAAGAGGGGTATTGGAAGAAATTACTCGACGAGAAGTCCAAGGAAATGCAGGCAAATTGACCGAAAAAAATATCTTTTTGCATAACATTTACGATTCATCACACTAATGAAAATAATTAATGGGAGCTGTCTTAAAAACAGCTCCTATTATAACTTTTACACACAATGAAAATTCTTTTCAGCGTTTCCTTAGATTCTATTTTAGGTACGAGAGCGCTTCCTGCTCCGACAAGCCGTAGTCCTCAATAAGCGCCGCTTTAATATCTGTATCACTGGCATTAAAACGCCTCAGACTTTTAACTGCAGCTTTTATTGCGCGCTCTGCGGTTTCTTTTATTTTCCTTTCGTTTTCCTTCTCTACGCGTTCTGCTGTTTCCTTCTCTACGCGTTTCGCTGTTTCCTTCTCTACGCGTTCTGCTGTTTCCTTCTCTACGCGTTCTGCTGTTTCCTTCTCTACGCGTTCCGCTGTTTCCTTCTCTACACGTTCCGTCGTTTCCTTGCGCTCTTGCAGCACCGCTATATTCACTATTTTGTCAATTTCAGGTTTCATTATCTCCATTAATGCCTGGCACATATCTCCGCCTCCTCTCACTAATTCTCCAATTACCTCTTTGTTTGCTACCGCGCTTACTTCAAATATAGCATCTATCAGATCTCTTTCTTCCTTATTGTTCGTATTTCTTGAATACTCTATAGCGTGCGTCATCTCCTGCTTTGTTACCTTGTCCGACAGCAGATGAAGCCATTCATGCTCTCTGCTACTGAGCTCACTCCCTACGATTATCTGCATCGGGATTTTTAATCCGTTTTCTATGTAGTATATGCCGCTGTACGGATTTGATACTTCGTAACCGTTTTCCGCAAAATAATTAAATAAGGCTCTAGGCTTTGATTCACGTATCAGGGTGGTTGTTACATCATCAAGCTTTATTTCATCTACGCTTTTGCCATATGATTTATATAAATAAGCATAACCTTGTACTTTTGATACTGTGTCGATGGACAGGGCATCTCTGGCTGACTTGTATTCTATAATATTGTGCCCTTTAAAAAATTTGCCTATCTCATTTTCAAGGACTATGCCCTTCACTTTTTTTACTATAAGATAGTCTATCAATAAAGGTTTCATATTCAGTGGGTATTCCGTATCAAAGCTTAAGCTGTCTTTTTCCCTTATGAACTCCATTTTTAGCGCCGCCCCAAATGCGGGATGCCACTGTAACTTTTCAAATTTACTTTGACTGCCTGTACTTTTATCTGTTTTTGTTTCTTCTGCCATTCACTGCTCCTTTAGTAAATGCTGTTTTGCTAACTTTATTATAGCGCTATATCATTGGGGTTGTAAAGAATAAATTGGAGGTAAGCACGACAATCTAAGTATATATCCTAGAGCAACCAACATGCCTATTAGTGTCTGCTTTTTGTTACCAGAAAGCAGACACTATGTAAAAATATTATTTTGTCGAATAGTCAGCAATTCGAAAATAGTCATCATACCTATCTGTATCTGTCAATAATTCAAGAGCATCCATTGTTTTGACATCTAAATGTTTTTCTGAAATAACTTGATTGGGCAGTTCCAGAAAGATAAGAAAACCTATTATCTCCTGTACATCATTAGAACTCAAATCTTTTTCCATCTCAGAACTATCAACCCTAATATTTTTAATAATTGAACCGTCAGGAGTATCTATTGAAAAAGTCAAATAACCGTTGTTGTATTTTTCTTCGTATTTCTGTCCAGTACAAGCTAAAGATATTGCCGCATCATACCCTACGCTTGATTTCATATGAACTATATATGCGCCACCGATTAATATCAGTTAAAAAAAATGCCAATAATAATGTTTCTTTCTAATGACTTCATGATTGCTATCCTTTCCATAAATCATTTCCCATACGCGCAAACCTTGCTGATACATAAACTTCGCAATATCTTTCCACGCCTTCTTATGATACCTTGGGTTCAAGGCAGACTATAAAGCATTTTTCCGGTTGTGACAATTTTATACATCATTTTCAATCCCTCTTAAAATTTCATCAAAGGAATTGTACGTTTTTTATTGGGATCATTTTTAAGATGTTTTACTTCTTCGATTGCTTCCAGAGTATCCCTGTTCGGCATATCACGCTTAATTTGAAACGGTATTGCCTGTTCCCTTAACGACTGTCTTAAAAATACAGTAATCGCCCCGGATAAGGACATTCCCAAATCAGAAAAAAGTTCATCTGCATGTTGCTTCATACTCTTATCCATGCGGATTGTTACATTTACATTCGCCATGTATTCTAAGATTTTCAATCAATTCACCTAATGTTATTTCCTGCAAAGTCCGCGCCCCCTCACCACTTTCCATACGAACATGAATTATTTGCGATTACGGCGCGCAGCTCGACGAAGCACCCGCATGCCCTGCACATTCCGTCTGTGAGGTAATCACACTCTTTACAAACAGACAGGCGCTCCTCATAGAGCGCCTTGTCTGCTTTGATGTCCTCGTCTAAACGGTTTATGTAGGAATACAGGTTTTCCATGTACGCTTCCTGGCTCATTTCCCGCAAAAGGCACTTTAGGCAGCGCTTTTGCGGATTATTTCCCTCTTGCATATGATAACTCCTCTGCTTTTAATGCCATTTAAAGCAGCTGCAAAACGCTGCTGAACAGATGCCTGCAATTTCCTGCCGCATATTTATCTGACACGGAACTGTATAACACTACAAGCCGGAAGCTTAAAGCTTATGCCCTTATCTGTCACTGTAAAGTCCTTAAACTCAGTCTCCTTAACCTTGTCAGGATTTTCAAAGGTATTGTGCGCATGCGCTTCATTTGTCAAAATCGCCGACGTAACCTCGCTTGGCTTGCGCTCCGCAAACGCAATCTCCATATCCTCGCTGTCCTTCGTTGAAAGATTATTGATCGTGATTGTGATAACTCCGTCTTTATCAATCGACGCCGACTCCTGAAGGCTCGGAACCATATATTCATCTTCCTCGCCGATAGTCCTTACCCCTTCGATAAAGCTGTCTACAAGCTCCGCGTCCTGATGATGCTTGTACATATGGAATACGTGGTATGTCGGGGTTAGCAGCATCTTAGGCCCGTCTGTGAGTATTACCGCCTGCAGCACGTTTACAAGCTGAGCGATATTCGCCATCTTCACGCGGTCGCAGTGCTTGTTGAATACATTGAGCGATAAGCCGGCGACAAGCGCGTCGCGCATTGTATTCTGCTGATACAGGAAACCTGGATTTGTGCCTGGCTCGCAGTCAAACCATGTGCCCCACTCGTCAATGATAAGCCCGATTTTCTTTTCGGAATCGTACTTGTCCATTATTCCGCCGTGTATATTGATGAGGCTCTCGATATAAAGCGCTTTGGAAAGCGTCTTGTACCACTCCTTATCATCAAACTCCGTCGCGCTGCCCTTGGCGCTCCAATCGCCCGGGACAGTATAATAATGCATTGAAAGACCGTTCATCAGCCCGTGGGATTCCTTCGGTACATTTTCAAAGCAGGTCTTTAATACCTCCTCTGTCCAATACGCATCGCCCGCGTTTGGTCCGCCGCACACCTTAAATATGGGCTTATTTGAATCATAAATTCTCACATACGTCTGATACCTTCTGTAAAGGTTTGCATAGTAACCCGGCGTCATATTCCCGCCGCAGCCCCAGTTCTCATTGCCTACGCCGAAATAGTCTACCTTCCACGCCTTTTCGTGTCCGTTTTTCTTTCTAAGCTCAGACATAGGCGACACTCCGTCAAAGGTCATATACTCAACCCACTCGGACATCTCCTGAACTGTGCCGCTGCCGACATTTCCATTTATATATGTCTTGCAGCCAAGCTGCTCGCAAAGCTCAAAAAACTCGTGCGTGCCAAAGCTGTTGTCCTCGGTGACGCCGCCCCAGTGCGTGTTTACCATTTTCTTTCTTGTTTCCTTGGGACCTATACCGTCTTTCCAGTGATATTCATCAGCAAAACACCCGCCCGGCCAGCGTAGCACAGGAAGCTTCATCTCCTTCAGCGCCGCCACGACATCATTTCTCATGCCGTTTGTATTTGGAATATCCGAATTTTCACCCACGTAAATACCTTCATAAATGCATCTGCCCAAATGCTCTGAAAAATTGCCGTAAAGCTCCGCATTGATATGCCCTTTTTTGTTTTTCTCATTAATAAAAAGCTTTGCCATTGTTTTACTCCTTTACATTATATTATTTTTATAATCAAATACAGGTCTGCCGTCCTCCCACTCCACCTTCATAAGAAAAGTGTGCCTGTTGGGATTGTAAAGCGGATCGCCCTCAATCTTGCTTTCCTTGCGCGCGTGGTAGACAAGGATGTCATTGCCCTTCTCATCCGTGGTAAATGAATTATGCCCCGGTCCGTATATCTCCAGCGCTTCATCTGATTTTAATACCGGCAGGCTTTCTTTTTTCCAGGAAAGCGGATCGAGCAAATCGGCGCGCTCGTCCGCCGTAAGCATACCCATGCAATACGCGGGACCTGTATCGCTCGCCGAATAGGTGAGAAAAATCTTTCCGTCCTTCTTTATCACCGCCGGTCCCTCGTTCACCCAAAAACCAACCTTCTCCCAGTCATAATCAGGCGTCGTCAAAAGCGCCCGCGGCGTTTTTAGCTTACTGGGAGACGCCATCTCAGCTATGTAAAGGTTTGATGCCGCCTGCTCCGTGCTCGCCTTTTCCGCCCATACGAAATAAAGCTTTCCTCCGCTCTCAAAAATCGTCGCATCAAGCGAAAATGAATTAAACGAAAGCTCGTCGCCGTCCGCGCCCTGCATTTTCCCAAGCTCCCACCATTCGCCTTTCACGGGATCATTATCAGCGCATTCAAGCACATAGGGACGTATCGCCCAAATATCCTCCTTAGCCCCCGCCGCGAAGTATATGTACCATTTACCATCAATGCTGTGCAGCTCAGGCGCCCAGATATGCGCTCCCATAATTCCCGACGCGTGCTTTTCCCATATTGTCACTTCCTCCGCGTCTGCAATTCCAGCCAAAGTATCGGCGCACCTAAGCACAATCCTGTCATACGACGGCACTGACGCGGTAAAATAATATTTCCCATTTCCAGCCCTGCATATAAAAGGATCCGCCCGCTGCAAAATCCACGGCTCACTGCACTCATCCCGCATAATGTATCCCTCCCATTTCATTGTCCCTTCAGCAAACCACAGCCACGAAAAAACGCCGCCCCTGCGTTTTTTCTAAACATTTAGAAAGTCTTAGGCGATGTCTTTTATCGCCTTAGACTTTCTTAATGTTTTTTGCTGGAAATCATTGTCTGTATATCATACGAAACCACAATATTCGAGTTGGCGTGTATCTTGTAAAACTGCTTCATCACTCTCTCCGCGACCATTCTGCCATTGTCAATGTCCGTGCCTATAAGTATTATAAAATACTGCACGCTGCTGTAGCGGCTGCCTATGTCAACCATGCGCAGCGATGATGCCGCCGCCACCTCGAGCGCCGACATAGCGTTTTCAAACACCTCATTATCTGTCCTGCCGTTGTTCATGTCGCTTATTGTAAAGAGGATTGTCTGCACCTTTTCGCCGTCGCGCTTTACGCACCTTGAAATATAGCTGTAAAGCGTCTGCAGCTCCTCATACTCTACCTGAAAAATGCCGTCTGTCTTGTCCATACTCCCTTCTATCATACAGCGGATATGTTCAAGGTCTTTTCCAGTCCTGCCTGCGTCCGCTATGTCCTCGCCATTGTCATAAAAGGCGTATGCATTCTTGCCATTTTTCTTTATATAATAGAGCGCCTTGTCCGCCTTGTGATAGAGCGCCTTGTAATTCCGCCCGTCAAGCGGCGTGACAGCCACTCCTATAGAAACAGTCACAAGCCGTCCCCAGTTCATGCTTTTTTTCTTTTCCGTAAAGCCGTCTATGATGCCCTGGCACTTCTCCTGTATCTTTTCCTTCTCCGTAATATTCGCAAGCAGCACGACAAACTCGTCTCCGCCCAGCCTGAAAACTATATCGCCCTCGCCTGCATTGTTTTTAAGCACCTCAGCCATAGCCTTGATAGCGTTGTCGCCCGCAATATGCCCGTATGTATCGTTTACCGCCTTGAAATTGTCCATATCGAGCATCAGCAGCGCCCCCGCACGCCGGTTATGCAGGAACATATCTATCCCCGCCTCACCGCAGCTGCGGTTACTTAAACCCGTCAGCGCATCTATGGATGCCTCGTTTTTGACGCCCGCCGTGTATTCCGCGATTATCTTGTTGAGGAGCTTGCTGCTCTCCTTGACCATCTCGGCTTCCCTTTCCTCCGATGCCACGTCACCGTCGCCCACGCGCGCGCCTGTCCTGTGTACGCAAAACCCTTCCCTGAGCATAGCTACAAACAAATCCGTGAGCTCTGGATCAAACTGCGTGCCCCTGTTATTCTCAAATTCCTCTATAACCTTCTCGCTTGAGAGCTTTCCCCTGTATATGCGGTTTGAGGTCATCGCGTCATAGCTGTCGGCTATGCCTATGATACGCGCGCAAATCGGGATATCCTCGCCTTTAAGCCCATACGGATAGCCCTTTCCGTCGTATCTCTCGTGATGGTAAAGCGCTCCCTCCGCCACATTTTTTATCATGCGGATATCCTTTAAGATATCGTTGCCGATAATGGGGTGCTTTTTAATAATGTCAAATTCCTCCTTGCTAAGTCTGGTAGGCTTGTTCAGTATAGAATCGGGAACGCCGATTTTTCCTATATCATGCAAAAGCGCGATATAGTGGATATTCTGTATCTCTTCCTCGCTCCAGCCAAGCCTCTCAGCTATCGCCTCCGCGCATACCGCCACTCTTATTGAATGTCCAGAGGTATAGGCGTCCTTCGCATCTATCGTGTTCGCTATCGCCATAATGGAGTTCAGAGATACCTTTTCTACAAGCTGCGTCTTTTCTTCAAGGCGCGTCTCCAAATCCTCACGAAGCTCATAAAGCTCTATCGTGCGGCTTATGCGGCTCTGCATAACCATAGGCACAAAAGGCTTTACGATAAAGTCCGCCGCGCCCAGCAACAGGCACTCGTTTTCCGTCTCGGGATTGGAATCGCCTGTCAGAAATATAATGGGGATTTTTCTCCAGACGCTGTTTTTCTGGATTTCGCGCATAGTGTCCTTGCCGTTCATTCCCGGCATATGCAGGTCAAGCAGAATAAGCTTGGGCACGCATTTCTTCAAAACCTCCAGAGCCTCCTCGCCGGATCTCGCCGATATTACCTTATAATTCTTTTCAAGAATTTTCTGCGCTACAGCGATATTGAGCCTGTCGTCATCTACAATCAAAATATCCGCATTTACATTTACCGTGTTATCAATCATACTTTTCCTCATTTCTGCGCATGGCGCATGCTGTATGCAGCTTACGTTTATGCCGTCACTGCGTCCTCTCTGTCCATCTCACTATGCAGCCTACAAGCTGTTCAAGACTGAGCGGCTTTGTTATATGCTCGTTCATGCCCGCATTCTTGCTCGCGATTATGTCCTCTGTAAACACATTTGCCGTCATCGCGACTATGGGAATAGTCCTTGCGTCCTCCTGCCCTGACGCGCGTATTGCTTCCGTCGCCTGATATCCGTTCATTACGGGCATCTGTATATCCATGAAAATAAGATCGTAGTAGCCCGCACCCTTTTCAAGGTATATGTCAAGCGCATCCTTCCCATCCTCCGCGCTCTCAACCTTTATGCCAAGGTCGCTTATTATCTCCGATGCAATCTCGCGGTTAATCTCATTGTCCTCCACAAGCAGAATACGCTTTCCGCCCAAATCAATGTCTTCATACTGGCGCACCTGGTTTGCAAATTCGTCTTTTATTTCTATCGGCTTGTCTTGATATTTCAGGAATATCGTTACTATAAAGCAGGATCCGACATTGACCTCGCTCTTTATATCTATGCTGCCGTTCATTCTGCGTATTATATTGAGCGCTATAGGCATGCCTAAGCCTGTCCCCTCTATTTTGCTCACGCGCGAATCCTCAGCGCGGCTGAACGGCTCAAAAATCTGCTCAATATACTCCTGCGACATTCCTATGCCGTTATCCTCAAACTCAAACACAAAGCAACCGTACCCTGGTGCCTGCGAGGGTCTTTCATTCACCCTAAACTCCAGCTTTCCGCCAGGCGGCGTGTACTTGATTGCATTTCCCAGGATATTTGTAAATACCTGCTGCAGGCGCATTACATCTCCGATAAGCTCCCTATGCTCTATATCCCCGACGGTAAGCCTTATCTCATGCATTTTTGACTGCACCGACGGGCGCACTGTGTCAAGCACTCCCTGCAGAAGCTCGTTTAAGTTAAACTCCTCCTCCGCAAGCGTTATCTTTCCCGACTCGATTTTGCTCATATCCAGCACATTATTTATGAGCGAAAGAAGATGTTTGCTCGCGGCGTCGATTTTGTTAAGACAGTCCTCCACCTTCTGCGTGTTCCTTATATGGAGCTGGGCTATCATCGCCATGCCTATTATCGCGTTCATCGGCGTGCGTATGTCATGGCTCATCTTTGAGAGAAACTCGCTTTTTGCCGCGCTTGCGTGGTTTGCCGCCTCGCACGCCTCTTTGAGCATCTTCTGTTCAAGTTCCTCCCTGCGCTTGCTCTCTGTCACGTCCTGTGCGACATACAGCGCCTTTACGGGCACACCGCCCTCGCTCTGGGCAATCAGCACGGTCGCGCGCACCCATGAATATTCATCATTTATGCCGACATTGTCCTTGTCAAGAATACGGTACTCCACGGCGATAAACGCTTGCTCACTGCCAAGCGTCTCACGTATATAGCGGCAGTTCATTTTTCCCAGATATTCAGCGCGGTCGTCAGGGTGGACAAAATTCTGCGCGTACAGCGCAAATACCTCCTCGCACTCCGCCTCCTGTTTCAGCACCTCACCCACCGCGCCCATCTGTATTATCGGGTGCAGCGTTTCCATGCGGAGATCAAGATAATATATCGAAAAGAACAGGGTGCTGAGGCTGTTGATAATATGCTGCTTTTCCCGCTCCGCCTCAAGTGCCGCGTCCTCCTTTAGCTTCCTCTGCGTGATGTCCCTTCCCAGAATGCTCACAAGGACATTTTTATCCTGTCGGCTGAAAAATACCTGCTCCTCCAGCCACTTTACCGTATCGTGCTTTGTCCTGAATTGATATGTAAATTCATCAAAATCCTCTACCTTATCCGCCTCCGCACGCAGCGCGCCGAGCGAAAGCACGCTCAAAAAGCGTTTCGCGTCACGCTCATCTATAAACTCGCCGCACGCCTTATTTAAATAGTGGTCCCAGTCGCCTATGCTGTTATCCTTCTGCGTTCCCTCTATGTCAAGGTATGAGCGCTCGCATATTCCCGTGTCCAAATCCACTATATTCATAACATTGTAATGGGATTTTATAATCGCCGATATCCGCTTGTCGCTCTGCGAACGCTTTATCTCCTCGCGCGTGTGCTCGTCAACGTCCTGCTGGACAAGAATGGCATACGCCCCGCCCTCATCATCCGTGTAAAAATGCGCCGCCACTGATACATAGTGATATTTTCCGTAAAGCATGCGCCTGCAAAGCAGGGATTTCTTTTTCTCATTTCCGACGCTTGCCGCTTTAAGCGCCTCCCACGAGAAGTTATTCAGCATATCCTCCCTGCTCTCAGGGTGGAAATACCTCATAACCATCTTGCCAAGCACGGCATTCCACTCAACTATGCCCTGCTCAAGCAAATCCTTCATATCTTCGGAAACAAGCGTGGGGCTTATCATGCCCGTGGAAAGCTCAATAATGTAAATGCCAAAATTCTTCTCGCTGACGGATTTAAGTATCTCCTTATGGCGGATATTGCTCTCCTCAAATTCCAGCCCCTTCCTGTACGCGTCCTGCACGTCCTTGACATAGAGCATCACCGTCTGGTTGTCGTCCGCATAATCATAATCGGGCACAATCTCCATTGTGTACCACCTATATACATCTGAAACCTTGCGCCTGTACGTGCAGCTGAGTGTCCTTTTGCCCTTTTTGAACTCCTCGCGCAGATATTCTATACGGATAAATTTTTCAAAGCGCCCTATGTCCCTTATGTAGACATTGCCGTTTTTCAAAAAGCTGCGAAACCACTCCGACAGGCTGTGTATCTGGTGTCCATAGTCCAAAAGGGCATTGTTTTCATCTTCCCTGACTATCCCAAAGCTGTCAGTAGTCAGATTTGCCCGCAAAATACGGTTGTAGGTATAGCCCGCGGTCTCGGCGTGCGGAGTAATCTGAAGCATAATGGCAGGAATGTCGCCCTGCCACGTTATGCGCGTGGCGGTTACATCCATTATGCTTCCAAAAGGACTGTCGTAATGCACTGCCCTGCCCTCATTCTTTTCACCCATATATAAAAGCGGACAGTTGCCGCATGCGCCAGAAAATACCTCATTGCAAATCATGCCCTCACAGGCTGCGGGAACGATTTCCCTTACATGCCTGTTCAGGTACAGGATTTCATGACTGTCCTCACGTATGACATATATTCCCGTCGAATGCATCGAGTCCAAAAGCATCTTGTAATCTTCAATCTCCACGAACCTTCACCTCTGCCTGTAAGCCTAAACACCCATTTTTTTTATTTTATCATACTTATTGGACAAAAGCTATTAATTACCCTCCGTTTTTTGAAAATTTTCTGGACAACACACCGCCAAAACGATAAAATATAAATGTCTATAAAAATATTGCCACGCGCACAATTTTCTAAGCCAGACACCACACGGCATCCGCCAAATTGCCTGTTTATTCCGCAGGCTTGGCGCATTGCCCGCAGGAATAAAGGCTAATGCAAAGTACAGGTTCACGCTTGCGTTGCGGCATATATCCTGTATAAATTTATGATTTTGCGCATACAAGCAACGCAGAAATGAGGAAAAAATGGGATTAATTCGTGCATTGGGCAGCTCAGTTTCAGGCGAGCTTGCCAACCAGTATCTTGAATATTTTGTCTGCGACTCGCTTTCAGAAGATGTCCTTGTCACAAGGGGCGTCAAAAAAAGCTCTAACCGCTCCACAAACAAGGGCGACGCGGATATCATAAACAACGGCTCAGGCATCGTCGTAAGCGACGGGCAGTGCGCCCTTATCGTAGCGCAGGGAGCTATAGCCGAGGTCTGCGCCGAGCCTGGCGTATATACCTATGATGCCTCGACGGAATCCTCCGTTTTCAGTGGCGGACTTGGGAAGGGAATCATCGAAAGCTTTAAGCAGTTTGGGCGCAGATTTTCGCACGGCGGCGAAGCGCCTTCCGACCAGAGAATTTACTATGTAAATATCAAGGAAATAATGAACAACAAATTCGGCACTTCAAATCCGCTGCCTTTCCGCGTTATTGACGCGCGCACAGGCATCGACTTTGATATCAGCATGCGCTGCTTTGGTACATACACCTTTAAAATAAGCGATCCCGTGCTGTTTTATAAGAGCATAAGCGGCAATATGACAGCCACATACACACGCTCACAGATTGCGGATCAGCTTCGCAGCGAGCTTTTGAACGGATTGATTCCCGCTTTCACGGCAGTCGGCGCAAAGGGAGTCCGCTACAGCGAGATAGCCCTTCACGCAAACGAGGTGCGCGACGAGGCAGACGCAAGCCTTGCCGACACATGGGGCAAAAACCGCGGCATTACGCTTGTAAGCCTTGCGTTCAACAGCATTGACATTCCGCCCGAGGATTTGGAGCGTATCAAGGAAATCCAGACTACGGCAGTATATACAAACCAGAGCATGCTTGGCGCAAAGCTTGCGCTTGAACAGGCGGAGGCTATGAAGGCGGCTGCGTCAAATACAGCGACTGGTCCCATGATGGCATTTGCAGGCTTAAATATGACAGGAATGGCAAGAAATAACTCCGATTATTCGGCTATGATGGCAAACGGACAAGGCATTGCGCCAGTCACGGCAGCTTCGCCCTCCGCCGCAAACCAGAATAAGGCTCAAAACACTGATACGCCATCAGATAACCAAAACGCAGCCTCAAAATCCGCTGCATCTGCGGCAAATCAAGACAATGCGGCTCAAAACAGCGCACAGGCAAGCGCCTCCAACACATGGAAATGCTCATGCGGCGCGGAAAATACAGGCAAATTCTGCAAGGAATGCGGGCAGCCAAAGCCTGCTCCCGTTGACGGCTGGGAATGTCCAAGCTGCAAGACAATCAATAAGGGTAAATTCTGTACCGAGTGCGGCGCCAAGAAGCCTGCGGGCGCCCTGCTTTACAAGTGCGACAAATGCGGCTGGGAGCCCGAAGATCCCAAACATCCGCCCAAGTTCTGCCCTGAATGTGGAGATCCGTTTGATGAAGGCGACGTTGTAAAATAAATTTATAAAAAATATAATTTTCAATCTTGCCAGAATTTAAAATATTTTAATAATAGAAAGACTTTTCAACAGAAAAAATAAAAACTGTCAGCAGTCTAAAAAGGGACTGCCGCAACAGGGATTAAGCATACAAAATATAGTATAATATTTAACTAGTGTACTATATTTTGTGTTTATATCCTTTATTGCGGCAGCCCTTTTCCATGTTTTCCTGTAAATTTTTAAATCTCCTGCAAATACTTCCCTGTCACGCTCTCCTTATTCCCCGCAATCTCATCAGGTGTCCCGGCAGCGACAATGCGCCCTCCGTGTATGCCTCCGCCTGGTCCCATATCTATACAGTAGTCGGCATTTCTGATTACATCCAAATCATGCTCAATCACAATCACAGTCGCCCCATTGTCAGTCAGCCTGCGAAATACCTCCAGAAGCGTCTGCACGTCCAACGGGTGCAGCCCTATAGTCGGCTCGTCAAATACAAATACCGTATCCTCCTGCCCGCGCCCCATCTCGCTTGCAAGCTTCAGCCGCTGCGCCTCTCCCCCAGACAGGCTCGGCGTTTCCTCCCCAAGAGTAAGATAACCCAGCCCCAAATCGTGCAGAACCTGCAGCTTTCGCTGTACATTTGATATGTCGCGGCACGCCTCCATAGCCTCATCTACGCTCATATCCATAAGCTCAGGCAGCGAATACCCCTCCGTGCCCTTCTTAGGAATCCGCCTAATCAGATATGCGTCTTTTGAGTAGCGCGAGCCTCGGCAGTCAGGACACGGAATATCCACGTCAGGCAAAAACTGTACATCAAGGCTGATAACGCCTGTACCGTCACACACAGGGCAGCGCAGCTTTCCAGTGTTATATGAAAAATCCCCCGCCTTATAGCCTTTGCTTTTAGCGCCAGCTGTGCGCGCATAAGCCTTGCGCAGCTCATCATGGACATCAGCGTATGTCGCGACAGTAGAGCGCACATTTATCCCAATCGGCGCGGCGTCAATAAGCTTTATCTGCCTTATGCCGTCAGCCGTAACCTCCTTTACATGCTCAGGCAGCTTTTCCCCCTTTATCATTGCATCTAAGGCTGGAATAAGACTCTCCAGAATCATAGTAGTCTTGCCCGAACCCGACACGCCTGTGACCGCTATCATACGTCCCTTTGGGAAGTCAGCCTCTAACGGCTGCACCGTATGAAGCTGCGCAGTGGACAAATGGATTCTGCCAAGCGAAAACAGCTCATCTGCCTTTATTTCACGCCGCATATCAATCACTGTCTTCCCCGAAAGAAAGCCGCCGATGCGCGAAGCAGGATTTTTCTCTGCCTCCTCTATCGTGCCACTATATATAATCCTTCCTCCGTCTGCTCCTGCTTTTGGCCCCAGCTCTATAAGCCAGTCCGCATGGGAGAGAATATTCATATCATGGTCAACCAAAATTACCGAGTTTCCGTCCGCAATCAGGTCGTCCATCACTCCCGTCACGCCCTCAATATTTATCGGATGCAAGCCAATAGACGGCTCATCAAGGACATAAAGCACGCCTGTAGTGCGGTTTCTGACGGCGCGCGCAAGCTGCATGCGCTGGCGCTCCCCTGTAGACAGCGTGGAAGCCTCCCTGTCAAGCGTAAGATATGAAAGCCCCAAATCCATAAGGCGCTTTGCGGCATGCTGAAATGACTCACAAATACTTACCGCCATCGGCCGCATCTCCTCTGGCAATGACGCAGGCACGCCATCCACCCACTCGATAAGGTCGGCAAGCGTCATCTTGCATACCTCTGCCAGTGAAATCCCGCGAAGCCTCGGCGCACGTGCCTTTTCCGACAGCCTGCTGCCGCCGCACTCAGGACATGGACTGATTTTGAGGAACTTCTCCACGCGCTTCATTCCCTTCTCGTCTTTAACATGGGAAAGCGCGTTTTCAACAGTATAAACCGCATTATAATATGTAAAATCCATCTCGCCCGCAGTGTTTGTCTTTTCATTATGGTAAAGCATATGGTATTTATTGGCAGGACCGTGAAAGACAAGCTCTTTTTCCTGCTCAGTCAGGTCTTTAAACGGCACATCAGTGCGCACACCCAGATTGTCACGCGCAATATCCTTCATCAAAGACCACATAAGCGTCTGCCACGGCGCGACTGCGCCCTCATCAATAGTCAGCAAATCATCAGGCACAAGCGTTGCCTCGTCTACCGTGCGCACAGTCCCCGTACCGTCGCAGCAGCGGCATGCGCCCGTAGAATTAAACGCAAGCTCCTCCGCCCCAGGCGCATAAAAGCTCTCACCACATTCAGGGCAGACAAGCGCGCGGTCGGCAGCCACATTTAAAGACGGCTCCACATAATGCCCATTCGGACAGCGATGCGAGGCAAGCCTCGAAAACATCAGTCTAAGGCTGTTTAAAAGCTCTGTGCCTGTCCCAAATGTACTCCGTATTCCAGGCACCCCAGGGCGCTGACGCAGCGCAAGCGAAGCGGGAACATACAGAACCTCGTCAACCTGCGCCCTCTCCGCCTGAGTCATTCGCCGTCTGGTATATGTAGATAAGGATTCCAAATACCGCCTCGAGCCCTCCGCATACAGCACGCCCAGCGCAAGCGACGACTTACCCGAGCCTGAAACTCCCGCTATTCCCACGATTTTGTTGAGCGGAATATCCACGTCTATATTTTTGAGATTATGCACCCTTGCGCCGCGCACCTTTATATGCGTCGGAATTTTTTCCCCGTTCATAGCCTGTGCCCGCTCCTTCTAGTCTATCCCTTTATATTTCCACTTGCCCTTGTGATACCTTGCCATACTCACCACAGACGTAAGCGCCCATGTAAAGCCCGTCGTGAGAAAAATCCCCCACATTCCGATAAACGGTATCTTCGTAAGCGGCACAGCAAAGCCGACGCGCCCAATAACTTCCATAAGCCCGTTTACCATAGCATATATGGCATCTCCCGCGCCGTTAAGCACGCTTCTTGCGACATAAATCATGCCTAAAAAGAAGTAAAACCAGCTCGTAATCGAAAGCCCCTTCGCTCCAATCGCGATTACATCCGCATCCGTAACAAAAATGCGCATTATCACGTCCCCGAAAAACTGTGTCGGAATAAGCATAACCGCACTGAACACAGCTACGCTCACAAAGCCGACCTTATAGCCCTGCTTAACCCTGTCAAGCTTGCCCGCGCCGACATTCTGTCCCGTATAGGTGGTTATCGCCGCGCCGAGCGAATTGTACGGCTGCTGCACAAGCTGCTCAATCCTGCCAAGCGCCGTATTCGCCGCCACAACTCCCTCGCCAAAGCCATTGACAACCCTCTGCAGGAAAATGCATGAAAACGCAATAAGCGAATTTTGGAGCGCGATAGGCAGCCCCAACGTAAAGCACCGCGAAATAATATCCATACGCACCTTTCTGTATTCCCTCTTTATCCTAAAATACGGAATTTTCCAGAGCGCATACGCAAACGCGCCAACCGCCGCAACAAGCTGTGCTATGACTGTGGCAAGCGCCACGCCGAATACCGACCACTTAAAAGTGATTACAAACAGCAGGTCAAGCCCAATATTTATAAGGCAGGACACCACCATAAAATAAAGCGGCGTTTTGGAATCGCCCAGCGCGCGCAGAACCGCCGCCACTCCATTGTAAGCGGCTATCGCCAGAATACCCGCGCATGACACGCGCATATAAATGACCGCGTCCTTAAGAATCACCTCGGGAGTGTCAAGCGCGCGCAGAACCCACTCCGCGCACAATACGCCTATTATCCCCGTTACCGCAGACACCGCCGCAAGCAGATACATGCCGTTTATAATGCTGCGCTCAACCATGTCATTTTTGCCCGCGCCAAAATACTGTGACACTACCACGCCGACGCCCGCTGAAATTCCAAAGCTCATCGCAAAAAACAGAAAGTTCAGCGAGCCCGTCGCTCCCACTGACGCAAGCGCGTTTGCACCGACAAAACGCCCCACGACGATAGAGTCGACCATATTGTAAAACTGCTGGAAAAGATTGCCTATAAGCATAGGCAGCGTGAATGACAAAAGAAGCTTTGCAGGGCTTCCCTCTGTCATATTGTAGACTGACTGTTTTTCGTTCTCCATAGCGCAAATCTCCTTAATCAAATCTCCCCACAGCAGGCTGGGGAAGTGTTTCATTATGCTATCATAACACTATTTCCGCGAAATGCAATAGGCTTAACAATTATTTTCAGCAATATATTTCAAGCTCCACGCTAAGCTTTCCTTTCCTAGTCTCGCCCGACACGCCGCCGTACTGAAAACGCCCATAGCCGCGCACGGTTACCTTGTCGCCCGCCTTCAGCTGTCCGCTGTTGTTCTCGTTCAGCCGCCCGTTTACAAACACGCGCCTGCCCCTAAACAGCTCCACGCTTTCACTTCTCGACAGATTGTACGCCCTTGCGATAACGCTGTCCGCCCTTTCAGCGCTCACCTGCACAGTTTTACGCTCCACTCTCGCCACGGTGCTTTCAGGTATCTGCTCTGCTTGCCTGCACAGCACTATGGTATGGCGCACCTTGTTGAGATTGTCCATTATATATGGCGCCATTTTTTCACTGCAGAACAAAAACGCGCGCTTGTCCTTTATCACGATATCGCCAAATGTGCTGCGCTCAATCCCCAGGTTCATCAATGCGCCAAGGTAATCCCTGTGCGTGAGCGTTTCGCCGAATTTTTCAGAAACGGGGGAAATCTCTATGCAGACAATCGGAAACTCCTCATCATACCCGCAAAGCTCCCCGTCGCCAAACCGCAGCATAACGCGCTCGCAGTCATTTGTCCCCCCATACGCCGTAACCGTCACATAAGACAGCTCTGATTCCATCTGATAATATATATCAAGCTCACCCATAGACAAAAAGCCTGTAAAAAAATACTGGCCGTGATTATAAGCCTTGTCCGCAAGCTCCTTTAACCTCTTTCTAAATAACGCTTCCTCATTGTCCATCTTAAATCTTCCTCCGCCATACAGACTGGCGCAAATCAGCCCTCGTTTTCAAGCTCCTCCAAATATCCTCCGTCCCAGAGAAGTATCTTCAATTTCTGCGCCGCCTCAACCGCCGCTTTGGTAAAATACTGATTGGTAAGCACACACCCTACCATTCGGTCATAATAATCCCTTCCCGCATACGCCTCCTGCACGGCCTTCACTCCTACAGGACCGTTGTAACGCTTGCACTGTATGGCATAAGTCACGCCCTCCTTTTGGGCAAGGATATCTACGCCGTAATCCCCGCTCCCCCGCGTAACCTCCACCTCGCAAAATCCATGCTTTTCCAAAAGCCCCGCGCAGTAATACTCAAAATCATGCCCGTCCATCTCGTCAAAACGCTTTAAATACCTGCCCCTCTTATAATACCTGCATACCGCCATAACTACAGCCGCCGCTATAACCAGCCCCGCCAGAACCGCGGCATACGCTTTTACATCAAACGCTATCTCACTCATCTGCCTGTCCCTCTGCAACAAAATAATCAACCAGTACAACTATACCACGCAAACACCAGTTCTGCAATACAAAAATTTATATTTACCTCTTTACCTCTTTACAAATCCCCATGCATAGTGTATAGTGTCCCTATAAAATATTATCCAACTACGCAGAGTAGGATTGTGTGCGTCAAGTGCCTTGTGGACAGGGAGTTGCCATAGGGACGAAAAGGGCTTTTCAGGTATGCCCTTGCGGTACAGAATCCGCATCCCGCTGCTACATATTTGAAAATGATTTAATTCTCATTTGTGTAGTTAAAGGCTGCCGTATAAACTACATAAAGGAGGATTTTTATTATGCAGAAAATCAAAAAGCTTTACTCTGACTCATTAAAGGAGCTTTCCGTCACCAGAAACCTTGTCTTCTGCGGTCTTATGGCCGCGCTTGCGATAGTGTTGAATTATACTACTTCTATTTATATTACCCCCAATATCCGCATAGGCTTTTCGGGAATCCCAAACCGTATTGTCGAGTATATGTTCGGTCCCGCTATCGGCGCTATTTTCGGCGGCATGCTTGATATACTGAAATACATACTAAAGCCAAGCGGCGCGTTTTTCTTCGGCTACACCTTCAACGTGATTGTCGCGGGAATAATCTACGGCTCTATCCTCTACAGGCGTCCTGTAAAAATCCGATATGTCCTGCTTGCCGAATTTCTCGTAAAGGCGATAGTCAACTGCTTTTTAAACACGCTCTGGCTTTCCTTGCTGAACGGAAACGCGTTTATGGCTATTCTGCCCGCGCGCGTCATCAAAAATATCATAATGCTGCCCATAGACACAGCCGTGATATACTTTGCCCTCAATCTGGTAAACCGCATAAGGAGGTCGCTGTAAAATCAGCCAATTTCTGCCGAATTTCAATTCGGACTTTTCTAAGCCTTTTAATTGTGCTACAATATTTATAAGGTTTGCGTTTTTCACACGCAAATTTGCGCTTATGGCACAAATTCACAGGCGCGTCAGGAATGGGGGATTAAAATGATACACGACTGCAACAAGATATTCACAGATTATAAAAGGCTTATAAACAAAACCGCATACATATGGCTTGCTTTTATGACACTCGTGTCACTTATTATATGTTTCCTGTGCATGACTAAAGTATTGCCCGCATATGCGCTTTACTCCCTTTTATGGCTGATACCCACAGGGGGTACGCTGCTCATACTTCTCCATATATATAACCGCAAGGCAAACCTTATGATTAAAAACCAGCTTATATCAATGACGGCTTCAAACGCAAGGCAGACCTTTGAGGCGTACCGCCGTGATTTTCCCGATACATACATAAGCGACAGCCGCATAAAAATGTGCTATCTGTCCAAAAACGGCATAGACGTAGAAGGCGCGCTCAAAAGACTCAATTCAAATATTGACGCGTATAACAGGCTCGCGCTTTCATTTATAAAGGAAAGCGACAGGCTTGAAGATGCGCTTTATGACCTGCTTACTCCCGAGACACTTATCCAATATGCGGTCAAGGCTCATGCGCTGCGGATCCGCGCAAATGAGCTGGGGCTCACAAAGCTTACCGATACGGTGTTTTTTCATGAAATTGAGGCTTACGGCGGCTGCTATGGCGTAGTCAAGGCAAACTGGGTTAAGCTTTCCCTTGAATTGGACGAGGCTTATGAGCATTTGACAAAATACATTAAATCGCTTGGGCTTGAAGACAGCGACAGCACTCTTGAAAAAGGCATAACGCTCAAAAAATGGAGCGCACAGCTGCAGGAGGCGCTCAGCGCGCTTGACGCGTATGATACTGACAAGGCAAAGCATATTTTCAATAAGCTTATTAACTGCCATTTAGACGCCGACATTACCAAATCACTGCAGGAAATAGTCGCCAATATCGACGACATTACGACTGGCGCTTATTGATTTGCATTAAAATTAATTTTTATTTGCTGTCTGCAGCAAAACAAATAACCCAAACTAAGGTTATCCGTTTACTTTGCTGGAATTGTCATTTTAACAAATTATAAATTTACAAATCGGCAATAATTTTTGCCGATTTTTGATATGTAAATAAATAGACATTTGTTAAGCAATTCTTCCAAAATTTTTATACAGCTTGGTCCCATCATGGTTTCTTCTGAAATATACTTACTATAATTGCTGATATCCAATAAGCTCACCCCGCATCTTTACTCTCTTTTTTCGACATATATGCCCTTTGTGTGGTTATCCTTTTCAAAATCACTGGAGGACACTCTTATGAGCTCTGTCCCGACAGGATTTTCTATATACTTTAGAACATCTGGATCCAATCTGTCCAAATACCCCAATGTCACCAATTCAAAATTTTTCACGTCATTGGCGTAATCATCATCTTCATTTCCTGCAAAAAACTGCCATCCGCTGTCTATTTCATTATGCGGTGTCCGCCTGACCATATATCCGGCCTTAAAGCCTTCCTTAGTAATCTTAGCGGAAACTACAGCGCACATATTAAGCATTTCCATCTTCGCCTTTATTTTGTCAAAATACTTTTTATCCTCCTTAAACTTCTCAATTTTCTCTTTGTCAATCTCAATATCAGCGCTTAATTTTCCAATGCTGCTGTCAAAAATTCCCTTGTCGTCCATTTCCGTCTTTAAAATAACTGCCAGCTCCAATATTTCTTCCTCCGACGCTTTGCAATTTGCCTTGACCTCATTAACCAGCCTGCTGCCGCTGTCCCCATAAAGATAAATTGAAATACTGCCGTTATTATAAAGGGTTAGTTTGACTGCGCCCATGTTATTTTTATCATTATAAAAAACCATAAAGCTTGACAAACAATCGTTTACATGCCAGTCAAACTCTGTTCCGTTTTTGCCATTCATATAGTAAATATCGCCGTTTTCTTCTAAATCAGTCTCTTTAACATCTGGCAGATATTTTTTCAGATTTTCTTTTATTAAATCCTTAATTTCTTTTAAAATTTTATTCATTGGCTTTTCATTGACAGGTTCAGATTTTTTCTTACCTAAATCCTTGATTCCTTTTAAAATTTTGTTCATTGATTCTTTCTCCTTGCGCTTCATTTATTTTCTATGTGTTTGCGAAACTCTATTCAACAATGTAGAATTTAGAACACATTTCACAATTACCTATATTATTTTCTGCTTCGCAGATATACTACAATTTTATCAGCCTGCCGTTGTGAAAATAATAGATATCTTCCCTCTTGTATCCATATTTGGAATCAGGAATACTGATATGCGGTTCAAAGGTGAACATTGCGACAATCCTTCCCCAGCATTTATCTGTCCCGAACGTACCTCCCCAGTTTCGGAATTCCAGGCAATAAGCGTTTTTGCTCTTGCGCCGCCGACAGATGAACTCCCCTGCATTAACTGTGCTATCATATTATTGTCGTATTTGATGTGCAGATGTTCTCTTTCTGATAAAATATCTGATGCAAGCTTAGTCAGCGCATCAAGGTCAACCTTTTCATTAATGTCGCCAACATTCATTGCGGGCTCATATTCCAATGCTCCCATACCTCTTTTCCCTGTATAGCATAATTTTTCAAGCACAGTCAAGCCATCTTCCGTTTTTCCCTGACTTTCCAGATAATTCCTAATTACAATATTGCCGAATTTATCAGGCAAGGAATCCGCAACCATTCCAGGCAGCCCGCTAAAAGTTTCTTCAGGCAACGTGGGAAAAGAATAAGTTGTATCAGATAAAGGCATCATAATAGGCGCAACCTCTATACCACTTGTCATAAATTCCCTGTCATACTGAAATCCAATTAACCCGTTATCCTGTTTATGAAGATAGCCTATTGTCGAACCCCATAATTTTACTTTGACTGTCCTTATGTCCATACTCTACACCTTTCATTTATCTTCTCCCCAAACCCAGCCTGAATTTTGCCTGGCATTACTTATCCTTACCCGCTGTCTTACAGACTTATGCTCATACAGCTCTTTAAAATCAGGCTGCGGCTCTGGAATAAGAATATCTAAATTCTGCATAAGCCTTAAAGCGCTTAAAATTTTTATATAATTTGAAATTTTAGAATCTGCGCCATTTTCAATACGGACTTCTGTACTTGATGAAATTCCGCACTTATCTGCCAGCTCTGATTGAGTAAAATTTAGCGATATTCGATATTGTTTAATTCGATTTCCAATCTCCTTTAAAATATCCCTTTCATCTTCGTTTCCAGTTATTTTCATAAAACTCACCCGTTTTTAATTTATCATCTTTTAATAATTATATCAATATATCCTTTTTAATTTATTAAAATTGATAAATTATCTTTTCTTCTTTACATACTTGCGTTTTGACAAAACTGAAAAAACAGATTTAAAAATCCGTCACATCAAACTTCCTGTCCTTATAATAAAACTCCCTGTCGGCATCTGTTATCTCCCTGACGACTTTACACGGATTGCCCGCTGCGATTACATTGCTTGGAATATCCTTTGTGACTACGCTGCCCGCGCCGATTACGACATTATCGCCTATTGTAACGCCTGGCAGGATTACGACGCTGCCCCCTATCCATACATTATTCCCTATTGTAACAGGAATCCCATATTCATACCCTGAATTTCTGCTTTCAAAATGAATAGGGTGTCCTGCGGCGTAAATTGACACATTCGGCGCAATTAAAACATTATCGCCAAACGTCACTTTCCCGACATCTAAAATCGTGAGATTATAATTGGCATAAAAGTTTTCGCCCGTTTCAATGTTCCACCCATAATCACAATGAAACGGCGGCTCAACCAATATGTTATTTCCAGTTTTGCCAAATAGCTTTTTAAGGATTTCGGGAATCCTTTTTCGTTCACTCGGCTTTAACATATTAAATTCATAGATAATCTCTTTGCAGGCATCTCGCTCAGCGTCAAGATTATCCATCCATGCCTTGTACGGCAGAGCGTTTAACATTCTTTCTTTTTGGTTCATTTTGTTTTCCTCCTGAAATTTTGATTTAATTCAGTTACTGTTAATGTTTTATCCATTGAATAAATGCGGTTTTGTCCTCGCTGTTATATCCCGCTTTTCTGTAAAAATTCAATGTGCTTTCTTCCTTAGAGCCTGTAAGCAGCATCATCTTATAGCAATTTTCCTCCAGCGCAATCTTTTTTGCAAAATCTAGGCATTGCGTTGCCAGTCCTTTTTTCCTGAATTTTTCATCAGTTATCACATTTTCAATAAAAGCATACGGCTGTTGATTGTGAGTCAGGTTTGGAATGATTACGCAGACACATGAAGATACGATTTCCCCATTTTCCTCGGCAACAATCACATGATGATTTTTATCCTGAAAAATCTCATTCCAAATCTGCAAAAGCTCAGCCGTCTTTTCGGGTATAGGATTATTATGCAGTTGCATATACAGCTTTAATAATCCGTCTAAATCATCTTCCGTTATTTCTCTAATCATACATGCCACCCATCTATTATTAATTCTTTTAATAAAAACCTGTTCTATTTTATCCTTGCAAAACAGGAATTTTTTATTGTTACCTTGATAACTCAGCCAGCTCATCTATTGTATATTCTTTATATCTATCAGCAGAAAACATTGTCAACGTAGTATCTGGTATATTTGCCATCAGCCGCTGTAAGTCAATTCCTTTAGGCAACTGACGCATTCTACCGTATGCATCTTCTGATTTATAAGCACAAAAAACAAACTCTCCACGCTCAAAATTGATGTCAAAAATGTTTGACACTTCAAGTGAGTCTACATCAAGATAATCTTCCTGCTTTTCAATAAACTTTTCATATATAAATTCAAACAATGCCTTTTGGCTTATTTTAATAACCCTAACACAATTTTCATCCAGTTTCCTTTTTAATTCATTCATTTTTACTTACCCCATAAGTACCAATTGCAGTCTTCATTTCCTGTTTTGATGTTCCGTTCTGCATGTACGGCTACCATTGAATTTTTAGTTGGCTGCAATTCTAAAAATTTAAAGCTGCTTATAACTCATATTCCTCTAATTTACCATTTTCTAAAGTATAATTAAAAAATTCATCACTTGTCATATCATGAAACAAAAAATCAATTTTCACAGCAATCAAAGAATTTCTACATCACCGTCAACAAATCCGATGCCAATTCCCGCTTTTGCTTTTAACGTATCAGCATACTTGCCATCATTCAGATACTTTTTTAATGCACTAATTACATCTGCAAGTATTTCCTCCCATTCCGCCTCTTTTTTCCAGCGGAAAGGGGTTTCCCTTGTGTCAAAGTCTGTTACTTCATTGCACAGCCAGTCGTCATCATCAGCGTCAAATTCTAATGCCCCGACTAATTCCATCGACCAGCGGCAATCGCCATCATCATACAGATTAAAGCCAAATGCCGCAACCCCATCTGGAATTTCAGCCTCCAAAACATTATCTAACCATTTTGATATTTCATCAAACATTGGTAAATCTCCTTTATCGACCTTTATTTTTTTCAATATATATCCTACAAATATTCTGCTGTTAAACAAAACTAAAACTATAAATTACGGCACAGTTTTTCAATCAATCCATTTTCAGATTTCATAATTGCTCATATTCCCAAAATATAAAATCCATTATACGCCCTTGCCCTATTCAGCCATTCAGCCAGCGTTTCATAATCTACAGGTTTTTCGATGAAAAGCATTTCAACCATAGAACCTATGTGCGGCAAATCATAATAGTTAATTCCATATATGTCAATTCCGCCTTTTTTCAGATTGTTATAAATTCCACAGTTGAAAATTCGGCTGTATTCTTTATAAAAAACATTGACATTGTCAATATAAACATACAAAGAATCATTTTGCCAGTGGCATATTCCGTCTACTGCCACAATGTCTTTTACATTAGTTCCCATAGGAAGCCTGCAAAATTGAATCTCAATAAACGCTGAACCGCCATATTTTTTTCTTTCTTCTTGTGAATTGAAAATCTTGAATAACATTTTTTTATCCTTCCGCAAAATTACCCCACTACAGACAAAAATTCCTCACAACCGTAAACAGGCCGTGTTTTTTCAACATTCTTCCCATCTGTAAAAAACTCCCAGTCTAATTTACCAACACCCGCTTGAAATTGCAGATACTTGGCTTTATTTTTTCTGAAACACAGATAATTCAAATATGCATCTCCTCCATATGGATTTCCCTGTCCATATTTACAGCATCCGCATATGCATATGCAGTATCTGCCGCTTAATTTGTTTTGAAGCTCATTGACTGCATCATCTATATATTCCATTTCTGATTTTTCATTTAAAAGCTGTAACAGATGAGTGGCTGCGTTATCCTGCGCGCCTTTATGCCTGTTTACTATTGTCAAAAATGATTTACTCATCTCGCCTGTTTCTTTTTTTACCACGGATACAGGAATAAAACAGGTGAAAACATAGTTTGTCAAAAATGCAGCATCATTCTTTTGATAAAATGTCAGAAAACTGAGCTGTTCATCAGAATAATAGGCAAAATTTTCTATGTAAAGGCTGCCGTCAAATTCAACACATATTTTTACGCCATTGATTTCAAAAGTCAGTTCGTCATCATCATACATATCACCATTTACAAATGTTTTGTATTCTACGCCTTTGCAGACCAACAAAGCGAAATACCGTTTCAAGCTATCACCCCATTCTTTCATTATTAATGAAAATTTGCGAAACTCTACTTGACAATGTAGAATTTAAGCAGAATATATAAAGCAAGAACTTACATTCGGACAGCCTTCATTCTGATTCTGACATAATCCGCATACCATTTTCCGTCAATGAACAAATCTTTTTTCAACTCCGTTACCGCCTGATTTATAATTTCTTCTTTCTCCTGCTCCGACTGCACGGCTGTAAACGGCATTTTTATGAACATTTTAATCCAGTCCACCATTCCGTTTTCACCTTTAAGCTCTGTAAGCCTGTCAAAAAGCACAGCATACTTTACCCGAAAGCCTGTGTTCTCTAAAAGAAAAGCATATTCACCAATAGTCGGAAGATAAAATGGCATTTCATAACAAAAACCGTGTTCTTGAAAAATATTTGCAAGCGCATTGTGAATAATGCGATTATTGTTAAACCCGCCAAACTCAAAAACAAACTGGCCATTTTCTTTCAGGGCATTATATACACATTTCATCATATCTGGCTGTTTTTCCTTATCAATCCAGTGAAATACCGCGTTGGAAAATACAACATCAACAGGTTCATGAATAGCAAAATTTGCAGCATCGCCCTGCATAAATTTGATTGCAGGATATTCTTTCCTAGCAATATTTAAAAATTCTTCAGATGCATCAATTCCTTTTACTTTGTAGCCTTTATCATACAAAACCTTCGTCAAAGCGCCATTTCCGCATCCCAAATCCAATACAGAACTGCCTATAGCTGCATCAATCAATTCAACCACATTATTCCCATACTGATGAACAAAAGAAAAATCCGATGTGTATTTTTCCGCATTCCATATAATATTCATCTTACATTTTCCTTAAATCTCAATTTGACTGTATTTTTTTAACACGACTTTTAAAAAGTTTCACGTGAAACATTTTTAAGCCAGCAACTATAATTTTATAGTCAAGCGAAGTCCGAAAAATATATCAGCGGAAGTACCTTGGCGCGGCTGCTGAATTTTCTTATGTAATGCTCAATAACCTAGGCAAAAATTTGCACGGATGCAAATTTTAGGCACGACTGTGGCACGGACGCCACATTCGTGCCGATGCCGACCGCCCGCAAAACCTTACGCGCATTACATTAGAAAATTCAGCAGCCGCGCCACAGTACGCACCACTGATATATTTTGCGGACTTCGCCCCCACCCCAGGCTGTCCGAAAACTTGATTTTTAGGCATAAATTTAGCCCCTTTCTTTCA